>Ga0315274_10002044_pt1 | contig 30913 bp, 22 predicted proteins | sample YL17G02_20_MG_FD_203700 | JGI IMG/M metagenome (GOLD analysis project Ga0315274, IMG submission 203700) | Sediment microbial communities from Yellowstone Lake, YNP, Wyoming, USA - YL17G02_20 | ecosystem: Environmental > Aquatic > Freshwater > Lake > Sediment | place: USA: Wyoming | collected...
CGCTGTTGCCAGGCGTTGCTGCGCATAACTAACTGGATCTCGCCGTTCGATCCCGAGACACATACGTTTATCATGCGCTTCCCTCTGCCGCTCTCCGTAAATAAAGACGAAGAGGCCCCGCGTTTTCGTGCATAAGCCTATGGAAGGAGCGCGTTGAGAAAATGTGATAGAATCGGCCTAGCCGTTCCTGATTATATTCAGCCCTCACGTTCTTTCTAAGCGCGAGGTCAACAGAAGGAGAATCCCATGAAAGCGGTTTCGCATCTGAGCATACTCGTTCTCGTTGTCTGCATCCTTGCCGCATTCGCATGCCCCGCTGCGGATGATGATCAACTCAAGAATGACTTCCGAGTCACCGGCGGCGCTCTCTATCAAGGGAGGCAACCGTTCATGATAGGCGCCATCGAGACCCCTTCGCTCCTCGATACGGTCGACGACGCGACGGCGTTGGCCAGCGCGCTGGCGCGCGTGTCTGAAGTCGGGGCAAACACGGTGTGCTTCGACCTCACCGGCTTCAGCGCTGACGGCAAGACCCTTGATCCCCAGACGGCAACGAAAATCCGCAAAATGATGGGCCAGATCAACTACCGGCGCATGGGCGCAATCTGCCGTCTCTTTCCGGAAAGCGCGCCAAAAGATCCTGCGTATAAGCAAGCAGCCGTGAAGGCCGCCGCGTCAGTGTTGAAAGACGAGAGCCGCGTTATTTACCTGATCGACGGCTCGGACAGCGACTCGCTGGCGAAGGACCTCCGTAAGGACGCGCCGACACTCGTTATCGCGTCCGAAAAAGGCGGCGACATTGAAGTCGTCGCATCTCCCTCGCCGGAGAAGCCCACGAAGCCTACGCTTGTCCTCGGCTCGATCCTGACTCCCGGAGCGCGCCGGTTCCTCCATTTCATGTTGCCCGGCACCGACGAGTACTACAAGAGGCTCGACGCCGCCATGGCCGATCCCTCGGAGTCGAAACCGTGGACGCCCGACAACTCGGTCCTGAGCGAACAGGAGCGCGCTGACGGGTTTGTCTCACTGTTCGACGGCAAGACGCTCGATGGGTGGTGGATCATCGGGGACAACAAGAACGGCTTCAAAGTAAAGGACGGCGCAATCGAGTGGGCCGGCATCGGCGGCAAGGGGCTCTACACGCGCGACCGCTATGACAACTTCGTCCTCCGGTTTGAGTGGAAGATCAACAAGAACGGAAACAGCGGCGTCTACCTGCGGGCGCCACGCGCAAACCGCCAGTCGAAGATCGGGATGGAGTTCCAGTTGCAGGGCGATTCAGGAACCCCCGTCACAAATCAGACATCGGGCGCCGTCTACGTCGTATTGCCTCCGCGCGTGAACGCCGCGAAGCCTGAGGGCGAGTGGAACAGCGTCGAGGTCACACTCAACGGGCCCAAGCTCAAGGCCGTCCTCAACGGCGAGGTCATCCAAGACACCAATCTCGATGACACCGAGGAACTCCGGCCCCGGTTGCGCCGCGGCTTTATCGGCCTCCAGGATCACGCGTCCTACGTGGCCTTCCGGAACATCCGGGTCAAGAAACTGTAGCTTACCGGCGGAACAGGAAAGAAAATGACTCCACTTCGCATTAGATCATCCGTATTTTTCGTTGCGCTCGTTATCGGCTTGTCAGCGTGGTGCGCCGACCCCTTCATCAAGGGCGCTGTGCCCAACGAGGCCGGTTTCGAGGGTGCTACGCACATCGTGGAAGAGGCCGCCGACGGCGACTTCGGCTATGTCACGGCCGAGATGCCCTACCTCGACGTACATGGCCACACCAAGATGGGCCAGGGGCGGCTCATCGTACGCCAGCAAGACCTCGCCGCGAACAAACCCATTCCCCTGTTCTGTCACGTCCACTACGAGAAGGACGTCGGCGGAGCCAAGCACTGGTGCAAGCTTGGCTGGGCCGTCACCACCGCCCACTACGGCAAAGAGGGCAACGGCTATCCCATCGACGTGTCCCCCGGCGACGGATTCAATCTCGCTCGGGCCGTCATCCAATGGGCGCGCCGGATTCCTTTCATAGATCGTACTCATGTGCACATCGACGGCGGGAGTCAGGGCGGATACATGGCGCTAGCCATGAGCGCCGACTTCTTTCCCGTGGCGGCGGCCACTGCGGACTTTCCGGTCGTGAATTGGGCGTACAATTTCAGTTACTTCGAGGCGAACAAGGCTCTATCCAAATACCCTCAGACCGACATGAAAAACAGCCCGTTCCCGATTCTTTGCGCCGTCACGGGGCTGGTGGATGATTCGTACAAGGTCTTCGGAAACGACTTGAAATCGGAAACATGGTACTACCTGAGCCCGATCTCGTATCTCGACGCGATCACAAACCCCGTCCTGGTCATGTGCGCGACCGGCGACATGCTCGTCCCCCTCGAGCAGATGACCCGGAAGCATCTGCCGCCATTCGACCCAACCCGTTTCCCCGAAGGCTACAAGCGCGACTTCGATTCCTTGACGCTGTGCGAGCCCGCACGCAAGACCTTCGAAGAACTGCTGCCTCCGGAGAAGGTCTGGGTGCATATGCAGCCGCTGCAGGAAGACAGCTTCGAGGTGACGCTCCCGATGTTCACCAAAGAAGAGAAGAAGCCCGAGAAGCGGCCCAAGAACATCGACCGCCCCTGGTCGAAAGACCACCAGTGGTCCCTGTGCTACCTCGACGAAGGAGGACCGTCGCCGTATGCGTCGCACGCAACCTACGAATGGGACATCACCCCCGATAGCTTCGTTGAAGCACACCGGACGGCGACTCCGCCGCCAGGACTGCTCACCGCGTCAAAGCTCGACCGGCTCATGCAGCGTTACGCGGGTCAGGTCCGTAACCTCCCGAAGCTGGCGGACGGCCAACCGGCCAACCGGCTCAACTACCCCGATGCGGAGAAACGCGATGTCCTCGCGGGTTTGCTCGACTATGCCCAGCTTGGCGAATCGTATGCCGAGAGGCTTCAATCGTTGTATCATGAGACGGCCCTCAAACCGTTCGGGGACACCCTCGATCTCAACGCGCTCCGCAGCGAGTATTCCGGGATGACCGGTTCAACGAAGCCTTCACAGGGAGGCGCAGGATGAGCATGGCGTGGATGGCGGCGGGTTTCCTCCTCTCGAGAAAGGAGTGAACGGGGTAGACGAAGTAGACAGGGTGGACGGAGTGGAACGGAAGCGTCGAGAAGATATCACGGACGAGTGGGTTGTTTTGGAGCGACCCAGCGTTGACCGAGGGGCAAGGGATGCCTGAGCGCAAACCGCTGATTCGGAAGCACGGCGGCTATCGGAAACTGAAGAGCTTCCATATTGCGCAACTGATTTATGATGTAACGGTGCGGTTCTGCGACCGCTACATCGACCGGCACAGCCGGACGCATGACCAGATGGTGCAGGCGGCACGTTCAGGCGTGCAAAATATTGCGGAGGGTAGTCAGGCTTCGGGCACATCGAAAAAGATGGAACTGAAGTTGACGAATGTGGCCCGGGCCAGCCTCGAGGAGTTGCGCCTCGACTATGAGGACTTCCTGCGGCAGCGCGGGCTGCCAGTCTGGCCGCGCGAGGATCCGCGCAGGCAGACGCTGATTGATCGTCGCCCTGCCACAGCGGATGACGTGGCTGAATGGATCCGGTCAGTGCATGAAGCTTGTGGACGAAGTGGACTCAGTGGACAGAGTGGACAACAGCAACTGTCCACAGCGTCCACCAAGTCCACTCCGTCCACCTATCCCGAGATCTCGGCGAATGCCGCCCTGACGCTGATTGCAGTCGTCTCGGCGCTTCTGAGCCGCCAACTCAACGCCCAGGCCGACGCCTTCGGGCAGGAAGGCGACTTCACCGGGCGCCTCTACCATCACCGCAAAGCCAACAGGGACGCTCCATGATTCCGTTCACCGAATCCGCGGTGGGCAGACTCGCGGATTTGACAGGATAACGGCGCGTCGGATAGGCTTGGCCACGTGTTGATCCTGTCTCGAGTGAGGAGAATCGTGAGATGAAGGCCAGGATTTCGGCAGTGGCATTGTTGCTGGTCTTGAGCGTGCTGGCGGGATGCAACACGCTAGGGCGGCGTCCGAAGCTGTACGACGCGATGATGACGCCGGCCGAGTTGAAACCGGGCGATACGGCCGTCGTTACGGTGCACGTGGCGGATAAGCATGACATAATCAGCCGCGTGGAGGGCGTCGTCCGGGAAGATCAGCGGATCAAGCTGAAGCTGCGGGATGACGGACAAAGCCCCGATGCGAAGGCGAGTGACAAGGTGTGGTCCCTCCAGGTAGACGTGCCCTTCCAAGCGCCATCGGGGAGCTTTAACCTCGATCTGACCGCGTACCGCTCCGACGGCACGCCCGTTCCGGTCAAACGCGAGGGCAAGGTCGTTCCCCTAAGCGTGACCGTGCCCGTTACGATTCGCACGCCATAGGCTAGAGGAAGAGAGACTAGAGGCTAGAGGATAGCGAACTCTGAGGCAACCTCTGCTCCTCTAGCCTCTCTGCCTCTAGCCTTTTTCGAAAGGGGTACTTTGCTGTGACATTCGCTGGTGCCTTCTGTGTGTTCTTGGCTGCGCTCACAGTCCAGGGCGTTGGGACAGCCCCGCCGAACGTGGTGCTGCTATCGGTGGATACGCTTCGGGCGGACTACCTGGGGTGCTACGGGCACGAGTTCAACAGTTCCCCAAACATTGACGCCTTCGCGAAGCAGGGGCTTTTGTTTGAGGACTGCGTTTGTGAGGTGCCTCTCACAAACCCGTCGTTTGGGGCGATGCTCTCTTCGCTGTATCCGCGCATGACAGGAACGACGAAGAACGGAATCAGGATGCCGAAGTCCGTGCCGCTGATGCCGGAGATCTTCAAGGCGGCGGGATATCAGACCTGGTGCGTTCAAAGCAACTGGACGCTGAAAGGCCGTCTCTCCGGTTTGAGCCGCGGTTTCGACGTGTACCGGGACGATTTCAACCGCAAACGGTGGGGCTTCGTAAAGGGAGAGCGGGACGGCGAAAACGTGACGGACACCGCACTCGAGATTCTCCGCCAGCGAGACTCGACCAAGCCGTTTTTCTTCTGGGTGCACTACTCGGATCCCCACGCGCCGTATGAGTTTCACAAGCAGTTCAACCCGCGAGGCAAACGTCCATTGCCGATAATCAGGCGGGATCGCGTGCGGGCGAAATACGATTCTGAAGTGGCCTACGCGGACTTTCATATCGGCCGTTTCCTCGAGGCATTGCCACGAGACAACACTATCGTCCTTTTTGTGGCGGACCACGGCGAGAGCCTGTACGAGCACGATTACCTGGGTCACGGACGGCGGATCTATCAGACCATGCTGCATATCCCCTTAATCATCCGCGCCGCGGGAATCGAGCCGGGGCGCGCCCGAACGCCCGTATGCGTCCTTGACATTGCACCCACGCTGCTGGCCATGGCCGGGTTGTTGCCTGCGGAAGGCATGCTGGGCCGGAACATGCTGTCCAAGGGCAGCGCCCTGCCAAGCACGCGGTTTGTCGAGACGTATGGCGGGGCCGTACCGAAGCTGCCCGGCATTCGGACGATTCTGCGCGATGCAGGTCCCCAGCGGCACGGGGTGATCCACGACGGGTGGAAACTGATCCGGGGTTCAGGGCCAGAGCTGTACTACCTTCCCGAGGACCCAAACGAAACGAAAGATCTCGCCGAAGAGCATCCCGAACGCGTGAAGGAATTGACGGATCTGATCGACAAGTGGCATGCACAGTGCCCGCGAAGCCAGGCGGCGGCGGCCCACTTGAATGAGGACGACGTTCAGGCGCTAAAGAGCCTTGGCTATCTGGAATGACCCGTCTTTGAGAAGTACGGTCGGGTCGATGGTCTGTCCGTTCTGGCGAAGCTCGAAATGCAGGTGCGGGCCCGTGGACCGGCCCGTCGACCCCAGGAGAGCAATGCGCGTGCCCGCCTCGACGGATTGTCCCGCCTTCACGAGGTTTTTCGAGTTGTGCGCGTAAGCGGTCTCAGTCCCGTCGTCATGCGCGACAATAACAATCTTCCCATACTCCGGTTGCCACCCGCTGAACTTGACGGTTCCGGATTTCCACGGATGGACGGCCGTCCCCTGGCTGGCGGCAAAGTCGACCCCAGAATGATAATCGATGCGCCCGGTGAACGGATCCTTACGGGTGCCGTAGCCGGAGGTGATCTCGGCCGGGGTCTCGAGCATGCTCTGCCAGGGTTGGCCGCCTTGGGCTTGCCCCTTTTTCTCACTGGCCGCCACGCTGGAGAGAGACTGGATGAGTCTGGTCAATTGCCCTGAAGGGCCTGGTGTGGGGAGAAAGGCTTTCGCTCCGGCGGGTCCGCCTTCTCCCCGCTTGAAGGAGAGTAAGGATCGGAGGTCCAGGCTCTGCCCAACGTGGATTACGTCTGGGTTCGCGATGTTGTTCGCCTTGGCCACGACCGCCACGGCCCGTGAGATATCCTGTAGCGACGTACTAAACCCTTGCTGAGACATGGCCTTCTGGCAGATCTGCGAGAGGTTGTCGCCTTGGCGCACGGTATACACCTGAGCTTGGGAGGAACCTGGCTTCACGACCGAAAGGGTCTCGGTCAACTTGCCCAAGAGGGCCTGGAAAGCTTCCGATGTGGCTCGAGACGAGGACAACGGCGGAAGTTTGCGGGGCGAGGAATACTCAAGCGATACGGGCGCAATCCTCGAGGCCATGTGTTTACCTTTCTCCTAATAGTGGAAAGGCGGCGCTTATTTAAAAGCAATTGTGATGCCATGAACGCCCTGTCACGTAACCGAGGCATTCACTGTAACTTGCGCGGCAAAGCATTTCCGCTACTGGGCGGCAAATGGGACGAAACTGCCCTCGAAGAGGAAATATGGTCCTGCGAGGCCGGATCTCACTCTTCGAGAAGGTTGACTTCCTGCATAGTCCATTTCTTGGGATCGAAACGTAGGGTCTTGATCTCGTGCGGCGCGAAGGATATCTTGAAGGTCTTCTCCCTGAAGGGGAAATGGAGGATGGTCTCCGCCGGCCGGCCGGCGACTTCATAGCCGCGGACGATCAGTGCCTTGCCGTCCTCGCTGCGTTTGATCACGGTGAGCATGACGTTGTCGGCCTCGGTGCCTATCATGGAGGCGGTCAGCCCGCGCCTGCCTTTGTGGGCCGATTCGACGTGCGTGAAGGCGGGCTCATTCAACTCCCACGCCTTCTTCGATATCCGCGCCTCCTCCCATGGCCCGGTGTGGGGCACGAGGCGGATCTTCACGGTCTGCCAGCCCTGATCCATGATCGCATGGGGCAGCGATGAGTCGTAACGGGCGCGGTCGTGGTGGGCGTAGGCGGGGCTGCGCACCATCGTGACGCGCATCGTCCCGCCGCACACGTCGAAGCCGTACTTCGAGTCGTTCAAAACCGCGAAACCGTACGGGACGCCGCCGAGCGCGCCCGTAAGGTCGAACCATTTCTGGCCCGGCTCCTCGAAGCCTTCAGTGTTGCGCACCTGCACGCCGTAAGCCGTGTCGTAAGTGGCGGCGCCGGGTTCGATGTTGGTCTCGTACACGAGCTTCAGCATCGTGTGGCGCTGCTGCCAGTTGATGCGGAACGTGCAGTCGATGGTGTCGATCTCGCGGTGGAGCGTCACGAGGGTATCGGCGGTCGATTTGTCGAAAGTCGAGACAACGCGCACCGTTGCGCGCACGTCGCCGAGTTCGAACAATTCGAGGCTTGCCTTTCCGAACCGCCCGGCCTCGACACGGTACTCGTCGACAGCGTGGCTCCACGTGTCGGATGAATCGACGAGGGCCGCCAGCACGTTGCCCTTCTTGAGGATCTCGGCCTTGTGTCGCTTGTCAAGAAGCCGGCAGATGTGCCCGTGGTAGGGATCGAATTCGATCCGCCACCAGTCGTTTTCGAGGCAAGTCCTGCCGCCGGCCAGTGTGCGCTCGTGATGCACGGGGCGCGCACCGGACCGCGCGTGAAAGCACCGGTATCCAAGGGCAGGCAGTTCAGCCGTAAACACGTAACCCGTGCTGGCGATACGCTCGGTTAACACCTCCTGGGACGGGACGACCTGTTCCGTGTCGTCAATAAAGTGCAGCGGGTGTTGCAGCATGCGCGCCGTGATCGGAGGCGCCATGACGGTCTGCGTGACGGGCCAGGGGAGCGGATTGATGACGACGACCGCGTTGCCTTCAGCCGTAGTGTTGATCGTTTTCGTGATCCGCTGGATCGCCTCGTTCGCGATCACGTCGGCGCGATGCCGCGCGGCGCCGAGTTGATCGCGCGTGTCCTCGTAGGCCGACTCGAGGCTCGTGCCGGCAAGCACGTCATGGAACTGGTTGTAAAGGACGTCCTTCCATGCCTTCTCGAACTGGTCCTGCGGATAGACGAGGCCCTCGAGCAGCCATGCCACCGTGGCAAACCGTTCAGCCGACATGAGCGCCTGCTCGCATTGCCGGTTCAGGCGCTTGATCTCGCTGTGCACTGAGTAGGAGCCGCGCGCATGGTGCTGAAGGTCCGTTGCGATGGTCGGGATGGAAGTCTTCTTCGTCGTCTTCAGGAACCCCTGGAAGTACTCGGCCAACGTCGAGAAGAGGACTTTCGGGAGACCTCGTCCGGGCGTGCGGGCCTCGAGGATTTGGGCAATGACGCGCTTCGTCGGCCCGCCCCCGTGATTGCCGACGCCATAGAAACCGACAATGTGCGTCTGGCCCGGATTGAGGTGCGGGTTCGAGGTCAGCCGGCGGATTCTGTCCAGCACGTCGTCCTCGGAGGCATAGCCTTCCTGAAGATTGCACGCGAGGATTCGCGTACCGTCGTTCGCTTTCCACCAGAACGTCGTCCCTTCGGGATAATCCATTTCGTAAACGGGACACGGCCGCATGTAGACGTAGTATTCGATGCCCATCTTCTTGCAGATTTGCGGCAGCGTTCCCGCATGACCGAAGGTGTCCGGGTTGAAACCGACCTTCGCGCGCACCCCGAACTCCTTCTCAAAAAAGCGCTGCGAATACAGACCATGCCGAACGAACGCCTCCCCGCAGGGGATATTGCAGTCCGGCTCGACCCACCAGCCGCCGGCCACCTCCCACCGGCCCTCCTTGACGCGCTTCCGTATCTCTTCGAACATCTCCGGATCGCACGCTTTCACCCAGGCATAGAATCCCGCGCTGCTGGCCGTGAACCTAAAGGCGGGCGTCTCATTCATCCGGTCGAGCGCGCTCCGGAACGTTGCGCGGACTTCCTCATATCCTTCCGTCCAGCGCCATAGCCACGTCGGATCAATGTGCGCATGGCCCACCATGTGAATCGTAAAGTCTTCCGCCTTCCGCATCTCCCGTTCTCCTCCGCTGCTTCCCGCTAAATTCCCTGCTCAAGGAAATGTTTCCGCTGCTTCTCAACCCCCTCAGAACCACCCAAGTGGACGCTGCGGTAGATAGTCGGGTTGACGCCTTGGGCTTGAAGGCGCTCGACCGCTTCCGCATGGATCGCCCAGAATACGTAAGTCGCCGCAAGGCCGCTCGCGGGACACGTTTTCTCGTTGTCCCGCACCTGGACCATCGCGTCGCCATACGGCCCGCAATTATCGATGCAGAGGTCGGCCACATCAACCAGTTTTTTTCCGCTCGCGTGGACGGCGGCGCATTTGCTCATCTGCTCGAACGATACGATCCCGATCGTGGAAATGCCTCGCGCCTTGCACTGGATCGCGACTTCGACGACGTTGGCTGTCCGCCCGGAATTCGAGTTGATGATAAGCACGTCGCCTCGCCTCAACTTGCTCGAGTCCAACGCCAACCCGACCGTTCGCGTCTCGAGTAGGGCGGCTTCTTCGGCGGATCGCGCCATCGGTCGCTGCTCTATAGTCTCCTCGACGTTCAAACCATATGAAAATGGAGTGATGACCATCATGCCTCCGGCGCGGCGGAGCGCCTCGTGCTTTAGCATGTGGCCCGTATCCATCACTGCAAGCACGCCCTTGTTCGCAAGGCTCGACGCGATGATCTCCGCCGCCTTCTTGATGTTCTCAATCTGTGTCGAACGGATTCTCGCGAAAACGTCCTCGATCTTTGTGAAGTACTCATCCAGATACATGCCTTTATCTCCTTGATTCGGATTTCCGCGCACGAATGTCCGTGCCGGCTATCGCGTTCCGGATGATCTTGATAATGCCTTCCGCGGGCTCCGGCGCCGCGGGGTACATCCGGAACGTCACGCCGGCCGCGCGAAGCGCGCGCTTGAGCGGTCTTAGTATCAGGGCGCCTCCGTTGAACACGCCGCCGGTGAGGACCAGCGGAACGGGCGTCCGCGACCACTCGACTTTCCGCGCCGTCGCCACGATAAGCCGTCCCAGCGCGAGGCCCGCCTCCCGGCAGATCCCTTTTGCGACGGCGTCACCGGCATTCGCGGCCGCAAAGACCTCCGGCACGCAAGCGGCGACCTTTGTGCCTGAGACATGACCGCTCTTATCGACAAACCGAAGGATGTCAAGGACCCGCGAAAGACCGTAGAACGCGCACAGCCGTCCCGTCAATGCCGTAGCAGACTCGCGGCCATCACCGACGCGCATCGCGGCTGAAATGGCGGCCCGTCCGATCCAGTATCCACTGCCTTCGTCGCCGAATTGAGGTCCGAAGCCGCCACACCCGATTGACGTTCCCTCCGGCGTATGCGCCCGGCAACTAGCGCCGGTACCCGCCACGAGTGAAACGCCCCAATCGATCCCGTGGAGCGCGAAGGCGATCTCACTTTCACCGGCGTATATAAACCGAGCCTTGCCGAAGACGCGCCGGACGGCCTCCTCGACAAGAGAGCGGTCCATGGGGCCCCCCAACCCCACATGCGTGACGCGTCCGTTTCCGGCCTCGGCTGCACGTCTCACGCGCCCAAGCAACTTCCCCATTTCGCGGGCATACGCCGCGCGCGAGATATACAGGCCGCTTGCGGGGCCGCCGATTTCCCGCGCGAGGATCTCGCCGGAGGCGTCAGCAAGCAGGAGACGCGTCTTCGTGCCGCCGCCTTCTACCGCCAACAGAAATCCCGGGGACATGATACTTACTTCTTTGTTCCTAACGTTTTTCACTATGTGTTGACCTGGATTAAGTATCGTGTCCCGAATGGCACTAAGCTAGGGCCTGCGCTACGCCCGCGGAATGGTACAGGACCGGGAAACTGCCCTGCGTAAGCATCTCATTAGCCTGGCTTCAGCAGGCTCCTCTTTGCACCCGGTTTCAACCGGGGTGGGCTGGAGTTGCTCTCAGGTTTAGCGCGCTTAAGCGTGGCTTTTCGATCCGCTTTAGCCTGATGCATTTGCTGAAGCGTTTCAAGAAGCGACGCTGAAGCGCCCTCCTGCGCATGGCTCATAGCTTCCACCCCTCCTAAAGGAGGGTGCAAAGAGGAGCCCGCTGAAGCGGGCTAATGGGCGACTCCGCCGATTGATTGTATCTTATCTTAGTGCCATTCTATCGTGTCCCCAGAATTCCGAGTCAGTATATTTCGTAAACGAAATGAACAAAGGCCGCCGCGGTCCATTGGAGATCGGCCACCACGCCAAACCCGACGCCGCCCTTTTCGCCGGGCGCCCCTTTGCGAGGCAAGTCCGCGGGATCGAGCATGGCCGACGAGTCGTAACATTCGTAGAGGCACCCGTGGCGTACATAGCACCGCGTGATCTCGCGGATCGTGGCGCTGGCAAGCTCGCGCGCCTCTTGGAAGAAACCGTAGGACATGAGCCCGTAGTAAATGAGGACGTTCACATTAGGCCACGTCGGGCCGCGCCACAGGTCGTTACTGTAGGAGGGTTCGTCCTGCGAAACGCTCGGGACCGGAAACGGCGCCCAGAATTCGTTCGGATTCGTCAGATGCTGCCGCAGGCCCTCGGCGCGATCGCGATCTGGGATCTGTCCCATCAACGGCATGAATCCGGCCGTCGTCTTTACGCGAATGAAGTCTCCATACTCATCAAGGTCGTAGTAGAACCGGTGTTCGTCGTCCCACAGGAGTTCGTTGACCGACGCCGCAATGCGCTTGCGGCGATTACGCCATTCGGCGGCATCATCCCCCTTGTCCATGCACCTGGCCAGCTTTTCGAGGCAGTAATACTCCGAGACCACGTAACTCGAGAGATCGACGGCGGTCATCGACGCGACGTTGTCAAACCGGGGGCTGTTGTCCATGCCCGATTCGCCGCCGCGCGCGCCCCGAATCGGGTCTTCCTTATGGCGGACCCGCCATCCGTACAGCCCCGTGTTGTTCCTGCGGCTCTTCTCGAACCACTCGACGTATCGGACGAGTTTCGGGTAAACCTCGGAGATGAAATCCGGCCGGGTCACTCGCTCATTCTGGTGGCACACGGCCCAGGCGACAATGGGCGGCTGCGTGTCTTCCTCATCGCCGGGCGGCTTCCCGGGCTGCGCCGCCAAAGACAGTCTGCCGTCGGGACGCTGCTTGGCAAACAGGGCGCGGATAGCTTCCTCCGCCAAGTCTATGCTGTGATACTGCAAGCCCAGCGAATGAAACGCGGAATCCCATAGCCACATGTGACGATGCGGCATCCGGTCGGGCGTGGTCCATCGACAGGGCATGTCCAGTTGAGCGCTCTCGATATTGACCTTCTGAACGGTGACGGCTTTGTAGAAAGTGCGGCGCTGATTGTCCGACAACGGCTCGGGAACGGATGCGGTCACATAAAAACTCATCCGGGCGCGTACAAGATCTTTCAGATCCACGGCACACGCCCTGCGCGCGCGCGTGGCGGCCTCGGCGCGATCCTTGTACGAGATCGCAATGCCGAATCGACTTTTCAGGGAAGGCGTGGAGCGGCAAAGCGCCAGCCACCAGCCACTCCCCGTCCAAAGCTTGACACCCTCCTCCACCTCGCCGCCTTCCGCGATCAAATTCGGCAACACGCCTTCCGGCAGCTTCAAGAAAGAGAGCAAGACGGTCATGGACGCACGGTCGACGAACGCCCCCTCGACAAGCCCCGTGTTCTGGGTATCGGAGGACCCCCCAAGACTAACCGTGCAACGCCAGCAATCGGAGAAGCAATAATCATGAGGCATGCGCCGCGAAACGAGGTATTGAGCGCCCGCACACGCCCGGAACTCGATCCGCGGAGTGAGCCAAAAGCGCCAGCCAATCCCATCTTTCGCGCCCGCGGCCACAAACGGCTCCGCATGACACGTTTCTCCATCTACCCCGGAAAAGGCAAACAATCCCCCTTCCGGCCAGACATTCGCAAGGTCTTCCATGGCGGCTACATCATCACGGGTTTGTACAAAGAAGCATTCTTCCCCTTCTTACTGTAACGCGCCAAAGAGGAAGAATACAAGCGCCGGGCGCGATCCAGAGATCCGTTAAGAGAGAATCCCAGCCGAATCCCACTGCTTCCGCGTCGTCCGAGACTCAAGGGAAGTGGAACGTCGATGCTGATTCTGTAAGTTACGCGGGCGATTCTTCCTGAGCGTTCCACGCCTGCCGATGCGAGCGACGCATCACGCGGAAGCCGCTGCCGGTCACGCCGATCTCCGCGAACTCGCCATCCACTCCCGTATGCGGATCCCTTCGCATATAAGCGCCCGTAGAAAGGTACTCGATCCTGGGGTAGTCCTTATCGCGTTCGTAAGTGAAACGATGGACGTGGCCGCAGAGGTAGAGAATCTCCTTTCCGGAAGCGGCCAGCGCGGTGCGCAAGGCCTCGGCATTCGCGAGGCGGCGAAGCGGGCTGGACGAATAACCGCGCGCGCGGTGCAGCACGGGATAATGCGCGGCCACAATGACCCGCGCCCCGCACTTCGACAGCAAAATGGAGACCGCCTCGATCGTCTCCGGTGTCGCCAGGCCTCGTGCGGAGAGATAGCGCGGACAAACGGTTGGAACAAGAATCAGCGGCGTCCCGCCGGGGAGGCTTTGCAGCGATGGATAGCCTTCGGGAGGAAGGAACTCGGCGAAGTACTGCTCGAACCGCTTCGCGCGCCGCGCTTCGAACGTGTACACGTCGTGATTACCCGGCAGGATGTGGATCGTCAAGCCGCGGTCACGCAGTCCCCGGACGAAACGCGCGGCCCGTGCGAACTCGTCATGCGTCGAGGTAGAGGTGAAATCGCCCGTCAGGATGACTGCTTTTGCGCCAGTGCCGGCCACCGTGTCGGCGAAGGGTTCGGCGTTCTCCATGATAAACTCGCGGCGACGTCGCAGCAGGACCGTGAGATTCCCGAGGAACCGCTTGTTCATCATGGAAAAAGGGTTGAAAATGAGACGCCAGAAATGGATATCGGCGATGTGTACCGCTCGATCCTGACAGGAATCAGCAAGTTCCATTGCAGGAATCCCACATATGCGGCTCCGTAAGGCGAAAGAAGCATCGGGGAAAAAGCGCCGCGGTGTCAAGTCAGGAGTCAGGAGACAGGAGACAGGAGAGAAGAGGAGTTGTCTCGTCCCGACGGTCTTCTTTACCCGTAGCGTGAGAGAACTCTCGTGCGTTGGAATGGCGCGCCTTCAAACGCGCCAATACCGCGTCTCCTGTCTCCTGACTCCTGTCTCCTGACTCCTGTCTCCTATTCCCTGTCTCCTGATTCATGCCAAAGTTGAAAAGTCCGGCCCTGACAACTAGAATACCATATAGATTCTTGATCGGTCGCAGTTGTGCGCGGCCCGCCACGGCGGGCGAAATCCCGGGTACTGGAGCGTTTACCCACTGTCGCGGCAGGTACGAGATAGGAGACCCAAGTATGGCGTTGATTGACTTTGGCGGCGTGAAGGAAGAGGTCATTATGCGGGAAGAGTTCCCGATGTCGAAGGCCCGCCGCGTGCTGAAGGGAGAAACCATCGCCGTCATTGGATACGGGGTCCAGGGACCGGCCCAGGGCCTCAACATGCGCGATAACGGATTCAACGTCATCGTGGGCCAGTCAAAGGCATTTCAAAATGATTGGAACCGCGCCGTCAAGGATGGTTGGATACCCGGCAAGACCCTGTTCGACCTGGAAGAGGCGGCCGGCCGCGGCACGATCATCCAGATGCTTGTGTCGGACGCGGCGCAAAAGGCGATCTGGCCCACGATTAAGAAGCGACTCGACCCGGGCGACGCGCTCTACTTCTCGCATGGCTTCTCGATTGTCTACAAGAGCCAAACGAAGATCATCCCGCCGAAAAACGTGGATGTCATCATGGTCGCCCCGAAGGGCTCGGGCACATCGGTGCGCCGCAATTTCCTGTCGGGCGCCGGCATCAACTCGAGTTTCGCCATACAGCAGGACGCGACGGGGCGCGCCTGGGACCGCTGCGTCGCGCTGGGCGTGGCCGTCGGTTCCGGGTATCTCTTCCCGACCACGTTCGAAAACGAGGTGTTCAGCGACCTGACGGGTGAACGCGGCGTGTTGATGGGGGCGCTTGCCGGCATTATGGAAGCGCAGTATGACGTGCTGCGGGCACATGGGCACAGCCCAAGCGAGGCGTTTAACGAAACGGTCGAGGAACTCACGCAAAGCCTTATCCGGCTTGTAGACGAGAATGGGATGGACTGGATGTACGCCAACTGCTCCGCAACGGCGCAACGCGGCGCCCTGGATTGGAAACCGAGATTCAAGAAGGCCGTGCTGCCTCTGTTCAAGGAGCTGTACAAGCGGGTCAAGACCGGCGTCGAGACGCGGCGCGTCATCTCGGCGTGCGGCAAGGCGGATTATCAACAGCAACTGGCCAAGGAATTGAGGACGATGGGCGAGTCTGAGATGTGGCTGGCCGGCAAGGCCTCCCGCGCCCTCCGTCCGAAGGAAGCGGCGAAAAAGATAACGAAATCCACAAAAGGGATCGAGGGTCGAAAGGCGAATTGATGCCGGACAGTTGAATCTCGCTCGCGGGCAGGGTCGACGCGCGGTATAGTGCCGGGCCAGCCGCGAGACGCACGGTGACGCGGTTCATAGATCATCACATCAGGCAACTCAGTTTTCTTGCGCAGTCCGCCGTGCGTTCGGCGCGCGTGTGCACTTACATTGATAAAGACTTGGCTCTGTGCCGCAGTAGCAGGGCGGTTTCGCAGATACGCCCCCGCTTTTCTACAGGAATATAGTCGATGACGTTGGACGAGTTTCAACCGATCCCACTGACTCAATGTGGTCCGGTGGACGGTGGCAACTTTGAATACAGTTGGAGCAACGAATTCGCTGAAGCGTATCTACTCTCGGACGTAGGCAAGAAACGCAAGCGGAACGAGGATACCTGCGCTCTATGCGTTCCGGAGAATCCCGAGCTGCTCGAGAAACGCGGGATGCTGTTTGCGGTCGCCGACGGCATGGGCGGCGCCAACGCAGGCGATTTTGCCAGCCATCTCGCACTGAATGTCATCCTCGATGATTACTTTCGCGGCCACGCCCCCACCATTCCGGATGCTCTGCAGAACGCCCTCGAGGAAGCCAACCGGGTCGTGTTCGCGGAATCCGAGGTCAATCCCGAACGGCGCGGAATGGGCACGACCGCGTCCCTAGTGCTCGTCCGCGGGGATTGCGCTTACATTGCGCAGGTCGGAGACAGCCGGGTATACATCGGCCGAACAGACGAGCGCCTTTTCCAGATTACGGCCGATCATTCCTTGGTGGCCGAGCAGGTCCGCAGCGGCTATCTCAGCGCCGAAGAAGCTCGGAGCCACTCGCTCAAGAACTTGATCACCCGCGCCGTCGGCATTAAGGCCACGGTCAAGACGGACTTGTTCGCATTCCGGCTTCAACAGAATGACACGTTGCTCATCTGCTCGGACGGCTTATCCAACCAAGTCAAGGACGACGAGATCGCCAATCTAATGGCCCTCGACAATCTAAAAGCGGCCGGACGAAGCCTCGTCGGGCGCGCAATCACGGAGGGCGGTCCCGACAACATTACCATCATTCTCCTTCGCATCACGCAGCCGCCGCCCGCGCGTCAGTTCGAGCCGGGCGTCCAGGAAGTGTTCATCCCGCCTTCGGGCTTCCTCCGGAAAGTCTGGCGTTTCCTCAAGAGCTAGTGGGGTAGATCCGGATTGAGGCCGAGTATTCCCTGAATGGTTCCCTTTCATGTCCCGTCAGCCCGCGACCTTGAGAGGCTGGGGACGCTTGCGTAGAATGCCGTCATATGTCGGAATCGGATACCGAGACACCGTCGAAGGGCCCCGCCGTCGTGTTGGTGAGCGGCGGTCTCGACTCGAGCGTGCTCTTGCGCCACGCCGTCCGCAATCTGAGCCGGCGGCCCGTGCACGCGCTGAGCTTCAATTATGGCCAGCGCCACTCGAAAGAACTCGAGTGCGCCCGAAAACAGGCGGAAGGCATTGCCGCGGCGGTGCACCGCGTGATTGACATTTCATTCATGGGCGGCCTTCTGATGGCGGGCTCGGCACTTGTCCAAGGCGGTGCGCCTGTGCCCGATCTCAAGGACCTCGCAAAGAACGACCTGACGCAGCCGCCTACTTATGTGCCCAACCGGAACATGATGCTTCTCTCGATAGCAGCGGCGTATGCTGAAGCCCAAGGGGTCCAGGACATATTTTACGGCGCCCAAGCGCAGGACGAATACGGCTATTGGGACTGCACGGAGGCGTTCCTCGACCGAATCAACCACGTCCTAGCATTGAATCGCAGGGAGCGCGTGACGATACACGCACCCTTTGTGCACATGAAGAAATCCGAGATTGTCCGTTTGGGGCTTGCATTGGGCGTGGATTTCGCTTTGACGTGGAGTTGTTATCGCGGCGGCGAGAAGGCTTGCGGGACCTGCCCGACGTGCGTAGAGCGGCTGAGCGCATTTCGACAGGCAGGCGCGTCCGACCCGCTGCCGTATCAGGCTAGAGTCTAGAGGAAGAGAGGCTAGAGGGTAGTGACTGGTAGTTATTGGTCGGCGGCTTGCAGGTCACCACTTGCCACCAGCCACTCATTCAACAGGAGAGAAAGCGATGAACATCATGCATGTAAGCATCCGAGTGAGACCGGAGTGCGTGGACGACTTTATCAGAGCGACGCTTGCCAACGCCCGCGGCAGCGTCCAAGAACCCGGTGTGGCGCGTTTTGACGTGATCCAAGAACTCGATGACCCGACACGGTTCAAGCTGGTCGAGGTCTACCGTTCCGAGGCGGACGTGGGAAAACACAAGGAGACCGTCCATTACGCCGCGTGGATCAAGGTGGCTGAAGGCATGATGGCCGAATCTCGGACGCGCGTGTTCTATCGCAATGTGTTCCCCGATGACAGCGGCTGGTGAAGAGAGGTCGTCGAAAATGCTAGAATAACGCGTTGGCTGGTTACAATCCGAGATGGAGCAAAACGATGGATATGAACCGTCGTGCTTTTTTGAAGTTGAGCTCATTTGGTGCGGTTATGGCCGCGGGCGGCGGGAGCTTTGCCGCCGATCAACCCGCTCCCGGGGCGCCCGGCGGCGAGGCAATACCCAAAGGCGTCACGCCCGCATATCGGACGCTCGGCAGGACCGGCATGAAGATCACAGTCATCGGCGTCGGCGCGCTGAAGACTCCTGACCCGGCCATCTTCCAGGCTGCGTTTGACCGAGGCGTGAACTACATCGACACAGCGCGTGTGTACCTGAACGGGCGCAGCGAGAAGCTTGTCGGCGAGGCATTGAAGGGATATCGCGACAAAGTGTACGTGGCGACCAAGATCAAGCCGGACACCAAAGATCAGATGCGGGCCCTGATGAAGGAGAGCCTTAGTGACTTGAAAGTCGACTATGTGGACCTGATGCAACTGCATGACATCTCCGTCAAAGACGGCGTGTACAACAAGGACTACCGCGAGGTTTTTGCCGAAGCTAAGAAGCAAGGACTTGCGCGATTCATCGGCGTCACCATCCACAAAAACGAAGCCGAGGTGCTTGACGCCGTGTCCCAAGATCCTGAGAAGCTCTACGACACCGTCCTGGTGACCTACAACTTCAAGAGCAACCCGGGAGTCAAGGCCGCCATAGAAAGGGCCGCCCAGGCAGGCATCGGCATCGTCGCTATGAAAACGCAGGCCGGCGGGTACAACAGCAAAGAGTTCGGCGATATCAAGCCGCACCAGGCCGCTCTGAAATGGGTGTTGCAGGACAAGAACGTTGCCGCGGCCATACCGGGGATGGACAGCCTGAGCCATGTAGTGGAAGACACCGCGGTGATGGGAATGATGCAGATTACCCAAGCGGACGTCGAGACGCTGAAACGGTACGAGGTGGCCATCGCATCTTACTATTGCCACCGGTGCGACAGGTGCCGAGAGACCTGTCCGATGCGCGTGAACATCTCTGAAATCAACCGATCCTTGATGTACGCGGAAGGGGGCTACAACAGCCTTTCCCTTGCCCGCGCGACGTATCGGGAAATTCCTACAGCGGTTTCAGCCGCGGCCTGTGTCAACTGCGCCCAGTGCGCGGCCGCTTGCCCGCATGGCTTGAACATCGGCGAACGCATGCGCCGGGCCCAAGCGCTGTTCGCATGAACGCGAGGCGGGCCGAGAGACGATTCAGTTAGACCCAAGGCCTGGAACGGGCGCTTCCCAGGAAGAGCGCCCGAGGGAAACACCATGGAAAACATGAACATGACAAGAACGCTCCGGCTGTTACTTACTATGCTCGCGCTGGCTGCATTTGCCGTCGCACACAGCGACGAAGATGCACTTCTGGAGGCCCTAAAGGGAGCGGCGGCGCCCGGCGGGTGGAAGTGGACGGGCGACATTAAGACCTATGACCGCTCCAACCTGTTCGAACTGATCGACGGAGAGGCCGAGCTTTATTTTCCGTACGGGTTCAAGCGCGCGATCGCCCTCAGTTTTTCATCGGCGGCCAGTCCACAAGACAGCATTGCCGCCGAAGTGTACGAAATGGGGTCCGTCCTGGATGCCTTTGGCGTGTACTCGAACTACCGCGATAGAAGCTCGAAACTTGTCGGGGTAGGCACGGAAGGTTTTGCCGGGGTTACGCAGGCCATGTTCTACAGAGACCGGTTCTTCGTGAAAGTGCGCGCGCACGGAACGTCTGCTCAGAATCAAGCCGCTGTCTTGCCCTGCGCCCGGGCCGTATCGCAAGTCCTGTCTAAGAACGCCCCCAAACCCGAGGAGTTGGATTTGCTCGAGGTTCCGACGGTTGTCCAGCAGACGCAGCAATACTTCGCTCAGAGCGTCTTGGGCTACGATTTCTTCTCAACGGGATTGACGGCGGACGCTGAGATCGGAGGCTACCGAGTCAAGGTCTTTATCATAATGGAAATCACGTCAAGGACGGCTCGGCAGGCGTTGCAGCGCTATGAAGACTTCCTCAAGTCTTCAAACGTTGTCCCTCGATGGGAAGACTCCTCGCGCGGAAAAATGATGGAAGCGGATGATCCTCTTTACAAGGGCGTTCTCGTCAAACAAGTGGGGAATATGCTCGTCGGCGTCGCAAAACTGCCCCGCCCCGATCAGGGAATTCGCTTGCTGGAACAGCTTCAAGCCCGCGTCATTGACAAGTTGAAGAGGAACCTCCCCCAGGAAAGGTTCAATGTTCCGTCTCCGCCGCCTCCGGCCAAGCCAAAAGGCTAGGAGTAGTGGCAAAGTGGCTAGTGGGTAGCCACTGCCGGGCTTTTGAGCACGTCGCGAAGCTTGCGGACCAGCTCGATCAAGACGTACGGCTTCTGAACGAAAGCCGCGGGAGTCGTCTTCACGAAACGGGTGGTGGCGTCCTGTTCTGTGTAGCCGCTGGACAGTATGACTGGAACGCTGGGCCGGATCTCGTGGATCTTCTCAAATGCCTCTTCGCCGCCCATAACAGGCATCGTCAGGTCCAGCAAGACTGCTGACACCTCGTCCGCATGAGCCCGGAACGTTTCCACGGCATCGAGGCCGTCCGTCGCCATAAGAACCTGAAAACCGAGGCCCTCGAACACCTCGCGTGCAACCGAGCGCGCCGGCTCCTCATCATCGGCAATAAGGATGACGCCCGTTCCGCGCCATGACGTGAGACCATCGCCTTCCAGGTCGCCGCGCCCGTCCGTCTCGCTCGCGCTCGGAGACGTCGGAAACAGCACCTTGAAAGTAGTTCCTTTACCAGGTTCGCTGTAGACCCTGACAGCGCCCTTATGCCCCCGAACGATGCCCAGGACGGCCGCCAATCCCAATCCCCGCCCCGCGAACTTCGTGCTGAAGAACGGGTCAAAGATGCGCGTCAGCGTATCCTTATCCATGCCGCAGCCGGTGTCGGAGATCTCAAGGCAAACGTAGCGGCCTTCGGGCAGTGCGTCGTCGAGATACGACCTCGCCAGGTAGGTGCGGTCCACATCCACTGCTGTAACGCTGAGTGTAATCGCCCCAGGCTCATCCGCTAGGGCATCCGAGGCATTTGTGATCAGATTCATGATGACCTGGTTGATCTGGGCCGGATCGCCGACAATCAAGGGCAGGTCAAGTCCGCAGTGGTACGTGAGCGTCGCCTTCTTGGAAATAGATGCCGAGAGAAGACGTCCAACGTCTTCAACCAGTTTGAACAGGTTGATGGGGCGCACCACAAACGTGCCCCGGCCCGAATACGCGAGCATCTGGTTTGTGAGTTCCGCGGCGCGGCAAGCGCTCGCCTCGATCTTCTCGACGTAACCGCGAGCCGGCGTTCCCTCGGGGAGCTTCGTCAACGCCAATCCCGCGTAACCGAGCATGCCCACAAGAAGGTTGTTGAAATCATGGGCGATACCGCCCGCGAGGACGCCGAGTCCCTCAAGTTTCTGCGCGTGCTGGATCTGGGCCTCGAGATGGCGACGTTCCTCTTCAGCGCGTCGGCGTTCGGTGATGTCGCGGGCAATGCCCTGGATTCCAACCGGCACGCCTTCCTTGTATATTGTCCGGGTGCTCACCTCGATTGGGATTCGCCGTCCGTCCTTGGCGATGACCTCGAGTTCGTACCGGGTGATGGGTTCCCCCTCGAGTTTCCGCTGCACCATCTCACGCGCGAGCGCCTGGTATTCCGGCGCGGTAGCATCGATAGCGCTCATGTTGAGCGCTTCTTCCCGGGTATACCCGGTGATGCGTTCGCCGGCCTTGTTCAACGACGTGAACCGGCCCGAAAAGTCGTGCGTGTAGACAATGTCATTAGCGTTCTCGAACAACTCTCTGTACCGTTCCTCACTCTCGCGGAGCGCCAGTTCGGCGCGCTTTCGCTCGGAGATCTCGCGAACGATCGCCAATAATTCGTGTTCGCTGCTGGCCACGAGCCGCACCTCGAAGTCACGCAGCTCGCCCCGGATTGGAAACTCGAGCTCGAAAGTCTGGATCGACCCTGTTGCTTGAGCCCGCGCCACATGGGCCATCACCTCATCCGCAACATTAGCCGGAACTTGGTCCCAAACGGTTGTCCCGATGACGTCTTCAGGCCGGCGCGCGCCGGCAGGCACAACATGTCCGAATCTGAAGTCCAATACCGTCCCATCGCGCCGCAGCCGGAAGATGATGTCGGGAATCGCGTCCAGGAGCGCCCGGTTCCGCGCTTCGGCCTCCTGGAGCGCCTTCTCGTCTTCTTTGCGCTGTGTGATGTCCCTCGCAATCCCGCGGAAACCGATGGGCTTCCCGTCGGGATGGTGCACCAGCGAGACCGATACGCTGAGCACCGCCCTACTGCCGTCCTTCCGAACAACTTCCCAGTCGTACAACTCGACGAGCTTTCCCGTTGAGAAAACCTCATTGAAAATCTTGTAGACACGCTGTTGAGCGGTTTCATCGCGGTAGTAACTACGGTAGTTCAGGCCGATTATTTCGGACTCAGAGTACCCTAGAATCCGACACATCGCCTTGTTGACGAACGTGAAATTCCCGCTCAAGTCGACCTCGTAATAACCCTCATGGATGTTGTCAAGAATGGTGCGGTACTTTTCCTCGCTCTCACGCAACGCCTGTTCCGCGCGTATGCGATCGGTCACGTCGTGGACGACTGTCAGGACTTCCGTGACCTTTCCTCTATCCAGAACGGGTATCTTGCGCGTTTCCGTGATGAACTCCCGGTCCTTGACAATCGTTCTCTCCTCGGTCGTCAGGGTCTCACCGGTTTCCAGCACCTGCCGGTACTCATCCCTCACGCGCCCCGGCAGAAATGAGAAGACATCCAAGATTTCTCGGCCCACACTGTTCATCTCGATGCCAAGCTCCGCCCCAAAATCCAGGAAAGCCTTGTTGAACAGCACGACTCGCAAGTCCGTATCGACAAGATGCATAGGATCCGTCATACTGTCCAAGAGGAGGCGATACTGTTCCTCCCGCACCTTGAGCGACTCTTTGACCAGCTTCTGCTCCGTGATATCCCGCACAATGACCTGGATGGCCTGTTGTCCGCTCCGGTCGTCCACGAGATAGCAATCCTCGACGACCCATTTCTCTTCCCCCTCGAGCGTCTTGAAGCTCCACTCGCGGTCGCGGATGCGCTTGCGCTTCGTGACCTCCTTGCGCATGAGGCCCTTGGGCCCGACATACACGACGAGGTCCTCGAAGTTCCTCCCCGCGACGTTCTCCGGCTCGGAGAAACGGTCTTGCAGCCCGAAGATCCTGAGCGCCCCCGCATCCATAAACAAGACCGTACCGTCAAACGCATATCGGTAGAGGCCAATGCCCGCAAACGCCATGGCCTCGCGCCGCACGGGGTCCAGATCACGTTCCTTCGGATCGAGATTTCCACTGGTTCCCATCGGCAATCTCCCTCCACTTTCCTTGGCGGATACCAAGATACCAGAAGACCTGCCTTTCCGCCAACACCATAAGAGCGCGTGTGGAAAGCCGCCGCCCCACGAGCTTTTCGTACACGTTCTAAAATGAAGAGGCCCCACACGGCATATGCTACAATTCGCGCTGCTCACACAAACGAATGCGACGCCGGCGGATCTGTGGAACAGCCGCCCTCGGCTGTTAGCGCAATCGCCGCTCAGCGTCGCGGAAACCAGAAAGGGTAGTGGAATGGCGAAAGGTTCGAAGTACGGCCCCGAACGGGCCATCATGCGCGATCCGCGTTCCGGGCTTCGCGTCATACGATTGACGCACTGCGCATCCATCAGCTCGAATCTATACTTCGAGATGTGCTCATTCACAAACGACGCCGCATTCGTTGTGTTCATCTCACAGCGAGGGGCGGCACGCGATGCCCCCTGGGACTTGTTTCGGGCGCGAACGGATGGGCTCGAACTACTTCAACTGACTGACTGCGACGATCTGTCGGGCATCGTGATGTCGCCGAAGACGGGTTCCGCGTTCTACCTGAGCCGCGGAGAACTCCGGAGGCTCGACGTACTCTCCCTCAAAGATGAGGCTATAGCGGATCTTGGTGGGCTGTCCCCGGCCTATCCGTTCTCGCTGGCGTCCATTGATGCGGACGAGAGGACCTATTTCGCAGCCGGCGTCCGGGCTGACGGCGCCGGCGTCCTGTTCAAAGTCGGGGCGGCTTCCGGAAAACTCGAGGTCCTGTTCGAGGGCGGTCTCCAGAATCATATTCACGTAGACCCGACCGGCCGAACCGTCTACTTCGGAGACAATCGCGAAGACGGCGCCACCGAGTATCTTATCGAGGCAGACGGTCGCAACCTTCGGAGGTATCCGTTCCTGCGCTTTGCGCACAAGACATGGTTCGGGAAGACGGGCCGAATGCAGGGGTGCCTCCTTCCGCCGGGACACGGCATTGTCACTATCGGCGAAGCCGACACGGCGCCCACCGTCATCACCGAGGGTCGGTACTACTGGCACTCCTCGGCAAGCCCGGATGCGCAATGGATCATCGCGGACACCAACTGGCCTCGCGAGGGTTTATATCTCATCCACGTTGCGACACGAACCGTCACGTACGTCTGCGACCCCCAATCCTCGTGCTCGCATCCGCAATGGACCCACCCCCACCCGTCCCTCTCGCCCGGCATGCGGTACGTACTGTTCAACTCCGACTTGACCGGAATCGGCCAAGTGCACCTGGTGGAGCTGACCGACGAGTTCCTGGGAAGGGCCGCGGAAGGATACTCGTGCCAACCCGTTCTTATAGGCTAGAGGAAGACAGGCTAGAGGAAGAGAGGAAGAGAGGCTAGAGGAAGAAGCGGGTAGCAACAGTATCTCTTCTCTAACCTCTCTTCCTCTAGCCTCTCTTCCTCTAGCCTCTCTTCCTCTAGCCTCTGCTTCGTTCCCTTGCGAAAACACACTCGAAAATGCTATCTTGTTTCATACTGGAAGGAGTGGTCGTTCGCGGCCCTCATCCGGACAGGGGATCTTCAGTTACAACTCTGCGGACGGACAAGAAAAGAGTTGTAAGAAGGTTCTCTGTGATGCTGTGTTACGGCATTCAGTACCTGGGAACGGGCGGCAAACAACCTTAAGGAGTCTTTATGTTCCGACGAATACTGCCACGAGAAGTGTGCTTCTTCGACTACTTCGAGCAGCTTGCGGCGATGATCATCCAGGCGTGCGAGGCTTTCCGGGAGCTGACGGAGGGCAAGGCGGACAATGTCGCGCAGTCGGCCCGAATCAAGGACATCGAGCATCAAGCGGACACGGTGACCCACAAGTGCATCGAGGAGATCAACAAGACGTTCATCACGCCGATTGACCGGGTCGACATCCATACCCTTATAAAGCGCCTCGACGACATCATCGACTCGGTGGACGCCTGCGCCTCGCGCATCACGCTCTACGAGATCACGGAGATGCGGCACGAGGCCCTGCAGCTCGCGGAGGTCATCGTAAGAGCCGCCTCCGAGCTCGAGGTCGCGCTGAAGGGCCTGCGCAATCTCAAGAACACCCCGATCATCGAGGAGAAGCTCATCTCCATTCACCAACTCGAGAACGACGGCGACACGATCCTGCGCGCGGCGTTGATGCGGCTTTTCAAGGAAGAAAACCGGCCCATCCAAATCATAAAGTGGAAGGAGATCTTCGAGCGTCTCGAAAAGGCCACCGACAGGTGCGAAGAGGTGGCCAATCTCATCGAGAAGATCGTCATTGAGGCGTCCTAAACCTATGTGGACGTTGCTGCTCGTCATCTTCACGGTCGCGGTGGCCCTCGTTTTCGATATGATCAACGGGTTTCACGACTCCGCCAACTCGATCGCAACCGTCGTGTCCACCCGGGTCCTGACGCCGCGTTTCGCAGTGTTTTGGGCAGCCTTTTTCAACTTCGTGGCGATGTTCATATTCGTACCTCGCGTTGCCGACACCATCGCCAAGATCGTCGTCATCAACCCGTCCGATCCCGCATACGTCTACATCGTCCTTACGGGCCTGATCGGCGCCATCATCTGGGATCTGATCACTTGGCGGTTCGGGCTGCCCACGAGTTCATCGCACGCCCTTATCGGAGGGGTCGTCGGCGCCGGGATTGCCCATCAGGGGGTCGAGATCATTCGCTGGAGGCTGGTTTGGTCCACGATCGAGTACATACCTATCGCCCCGCTACTGGGCATGGTACTCGGCTTCTCTCTCATGGTAACCGTGTACTGGGCTTTCCGCCGGTGGCGGCCGATGTCCGTGGACTCCCTCTTCCGTCGCGGACAGTTGGTCTCCGCGGCGCTTTACTCCCTGGGCCATGGCGGGAACGACGCTCAAAAGACTATGGGCGTCATTGTGGCCCTTCTCATTGCCGCGGGCTACTTCTCGCCCGATGTCCAACTCTCCCTGACCCACCTGAACACAGTCTGGATCATACTGTCGTGCCATGCCGCGATGGCCCTCGGGACGGCCTTGGGCGGATGGCGCATCGTCAAGACGATGGGCATGAAGATCACGAAGCTGAAACCGGTCGGCGGCTTCTGTGCCGAGACGGCCGGCGCGGTGACTCTATTCGCGGTGACGCACATGGGCATCCCCGTGTCAACGACGCACACGATCACCGGCGCGATTATCGGCGTCGGTTCCACCACGAAGTTCTCGACGCTCAAATGGGGGATAGCGGCGCGGATCGTGTGGGCGTGGGTCCTGACCATTCCGTGTGCCGCGTTGATGGCGGCCGCCTTCTTCTACTGCATCAAGGTGGTCCACCCTGGGTTCTGACCGGACGCCGCAGGAACTTCTCCAGTTCGGAGCGTGCCCGGTGCTTCCATTCCGACGGCAAACCGGGCAATTCCAGCAAGTCCCTGTACTCTTTTTCGGCTCCCGGAAGATCGCCGTTCTTCGCCAGAGCCCGGGCCAGCGACAGACGGACGTCGGGATCGTCCGGAATGCGTTTGACAACGTCTCGCAAGAGGTTCACGGCCTCGTTGATCCGATCCAGGCGTATCAGGGCGTTGGCCCAATGCTGCGCGCAGTCGATCTGCCGAGCCGGCGGGAGATTCGGCATGGCCATCGCAAGGACCTGGTCCGCCATGGCCCATTCGCTGATCGCCCCTGCCACGATGCCAAGATGAAGGCAGGCGAGAGCCTCCTGACCGGGCGGAAGATGGCTCGAACGCACCTCCTGCAGTAATGCGACGACGGCCCATCTCATGTCATAGTCAGGCAACATCATACCGGGGAATTTGACCGTCCCCTGCACGAGCCCCACCAAGATGGCCGTGGCCTCGACCAGCGCCTCAGGCCCCTGTTGCCAAACCTGTGCCAATGACCGCACGTGCGGAAGGGGTTCCTGGCCCTTTGCCAGGATTTGGTCATTCATATCCATGAGGTATCTCTTGAACGAATCGAAACGGCCCGCCGTTTGCGCGAAGTGGGCATATGCACTCCACGTGGCCGGGCTTTGCGGCCTGCACGAAATGGCCTTGCGATAAGCGGTCTCCGCGGCATCCGCACGGCTGTAGCCTTCATACTCGACGCTCGCAAGCCACAAATACGCCGTGGCAAGACTGTTATCGTCGCGCGTCTTGCTATCGCTCAAGCGCCCGATGCGACTCAGCAACGCCGCGCGGAATCGGTCATAGAGCTTGGCTTTCCGAGCAAAACTGTAGAAGAAGGGCCAGTTCACCTCATCCGTCGGGTCGGCCTGGGTAGCGCGCACAAGGGCCTCTTCGGCGCCCTTGTCGTCTCCGAGGGCGGTGCGTGCCTGCACGAGTTGCCGGTAGATTTCGCCGGGGTTCCTCGCACCATGCTCGACGGCCGAAGTGAGGTGTCTTTCCGACTCCTGCCACGCGTTGATCGCCTGTTCCTGGCGGTCAGTCGCTTTGGATTTGCTCAGCAGCATGGCACGGTCCGCCGCGATCCGCCCCAACGCCTCTTCCGCCGCCGGAAACGTCGGACAAAGCCTGAGCGCCATATCGGCATCCTCGGCCGCACGTGAGAGAGCCGGCAGCGCGGCCTCGAATGCTTCAGGATGGGCGGCGACGTTCACTAGGATCAAGTCGGCCTTGGCCCGCGCGAGGGGCACAAGCGTCATGATGTACTGCGGATTCCGGGTTCGGGCTCGCTCAAGATGCTCAATCGCCGTCGGGTAGTTGCGCAGACAGAGTTGCGCAATCCCCCGCTGCCGGGCGAAGTTCCAGTTCCAGGGCGCCAGTTGCTCGCCCAACCGCAGATAGGGCTCCGCGCGGTTGTACCGCTTCCACTCGATCTCCGCGGTTCCCCGCAGATACAGCGCCTGCGATGCAAAAAGGGCCGATTCCTGGACAACGCACACGAGGGTGACTCCCAGGAAGCCAATACTCGATATCCCCGCGACGATCCGACTGCGTGCAACCGGTTTGCTTGGAGACCCCGAGGCGTGCCAGACGCCTTCCAACGTGCCCGCCATAACGAATAGCAGCGTCGCGGAGACCGGCACACGGAGGTTGAAACCGAACAGGCCGTCCACAAGAAACGCGCAAAAGAACGCCCCGTACATGAACCCTAGACGGCGGGTCGGCCTATCCGGGCGCGTGAATCCTATCAGCAGCCCATAACTCATCCCCAGAACGAGCACCGCAAGGTAAAGCCCTGCGGCCGGCAAGCCGGTATCGGCCGCGATCTCCAACAAGTCGTTATGCACATGAGCATTCATCTTAAGCTCCTGCGCAAACCACTTCTGCTCGTATGGAGTCCAGAATCGCGGATACTCGATCTTGTAGTTCGCGGGGCCATAGCCGAAGATAGGGCGGGACATGACCATGTGCGCAGCGCTGCAATACGATTTGTAGCGAATCAGCAGCGAAAGGTCCAGAGGATACGGGGCGCCGTGGCGCACTTTGCTCACCCCCATGATAAGGGCTACACCCGCTGTGCCGAGCACCGCCACAATCGCGAGCGTTGTTACGGCCGCGGTCACGGGGCGGCGAATCCTTCGACACACGACGAGCGCCGTCAGTACCAATACCGCCGCGGCCGCCAACGCAATAATCCCCGCGCGCTGATGCGTGAAACGGAGGTGCACCAGAAACAGAACCGCAAACCCGAGGCACCAGATCATGTCCACACGGGTGGAAAGATACACGGCCATGATCACGCCGAGGATCAGCGTGTGCGCCGCAAAATTCGGGTTCCCGAATGTGGCGGGAAGGTTCAGATACTCATCGCTCGTGCGCTCCCGCCACGGGAAAGGATCCATTCCCGCCCTCTGAACGAACAGCGCGTAGGCCGACGATAGCGCCAAGGCGATGCAGACCACCAGCATCAATCGGCGCACTTGCTTGGGGGTCCAGTACACCTGGCTCGCCACGACGTACAGCACAAAAAACGACCAGAACCGGCCCATCTCCGCGAGGCTGTTTCGCACGAACGGCCCTCGGAAGGAGGCCAGCAGCCCCAGGAGCAGAAACAGAACAAGGATCTCCAGAAACATCTGTGGGCGGCGGAACCGCGGTCTCTGCCGCCAGGCTGAGATCGCCCAAGCCGCGCCAAGAATCAGGCTGGCCCAACTGCAAAGCAGATACTTGATGTCGCCCGTCGGGTCTTCAGAGAATGGAAACATGGCGACCACCAATAGAAAGAGGAACGCCTCCATCCCTATACGAAGGTAACGGCCATACCCCTCATCGTGCGCTGATGTGGCGGCGTCGCTTGTGGCATCGTTTGTCGACATCGTTTCCCGGTATCCGTCCCCCTATGACGCAAAGTATGCTAGCATTCCCAATGCGGCGACTGCAACGGGCGCCCCGTCCGCCTATCCCCAAGCGAGCATTGTTTTCGTGGGGCGGACTGTTAGTCTGCCGTCACAGCACAGCCTCGAAATGGCAGACTGACAGTCTGCCCCACGAGCTATTCATACACGGTCTAAAGGTTTGACGGACCCCTGCCGATACTAAGAAACGTAACGCCGACGAAGGGCGTTGAGAAGTACGCCGATGCAAGGATGCAAAGGGTTAGACATCAAGGAGGAAACAAGTCATGGGGCTTCGAATCAACACAAACGTCGCCGCGATCAACGCAGCACGTGTCCTGAGAGCGTCAACGCTCGATCTCAACAAGAGTCTTGAACGCCTCTCTACGGGTCTTCGCATCAACCGGGCCGCGGACGATGCCGCCGGCCTCGCCATCGCAGAGAACTTGGCGTCCCAAGTGCGTGGCACGCAGGTCGCACAGCGCAACTCGCAGGACGGCATCAGCCTGGTGCAGACGGCGGAAGGCGCCCTGACCGAAACCACCAACGCCCTCCAACGCATCCGTGAGCTTTCGGTGCAGGCCGCGAACGGGACCCAAAGCACGGCCAACCGCACGGCCCTCGACGCCGAAGTTCAGCAACTCCTCCAACAGATCGACGCTATCGCGCTGGACACCGAGTTCAACGGCATCCGTGTGCTAAGCGCGCCGCAGACCATTACGATCCAGTCGGGGGCATTCACGAGCCAGTGGCTGACCATCTCGGTCACCGGTGCAAAGACGAGTGACCTCCGCGTCAGCCAAGTTTTTATTTCGAGTTATCTCGGGGCCGTCTCCGCCATCAGCACGATCGATGAAGCCCTCAGGAGCGTAACCAGCCTGCGGGCGTTGTTCGGCGCCTCACAGAACCGGTTGGAGTTCACTATCCGAACCCTGGCCATCCAGGAAGAGAACTCGTCGGCTTCCGAAAGCGCCATCCGCGATGCCGACATCGCCCAAGAGACGATCTCCTTC
>Ga0315274_10002045_pt1 | contig 30906 bp, 25 predicted proteins | sample YL17G02_20_MG_FD_203700 | JGI IMG/M metagenome (GOLD analysis project Ga0315274, IMG submission 203700) | Sediment microbial communities from Yellowstone Lake, YNP, Wyoming, USA - YL17G02_20 | ecosystem: Environmental > Aquatic > Freshwater > Lake > Sediment | place: USA: Wyoming | collected...
CGAGGATCTGCAACTGCCGCTTACGGCCATGGAGGAGGCCGGTCTGGACGAGGACCGTCTGATGATGGCCTACGAAGCCGGCGCCAGCATTGGGATCCCCATGGTCAACGTCGGCCCGGGCGGATCACAGAGCAACCCTGAAGACCTGCCGAAATCGATCGATACGCTGGCGAAGATGGCCGAAAAGGCCGAACCCTTCGGCGTAGTCCTTTGCGTGAAGGCCCACGTCGGCGCCGCGATCTGGAACACGGCGACGACCCTCAAGGCCATGGCGCAAATCGATTCGCCCGCCTTTGGCATCGACATGGACCCGAGTCACATCCATCGCAGCGGCGAGACCCCCAAGGACGCCCTCAAGCAGGTCATCTCCCGGGTCAAGCACGTCCATATTCGCGACTGCAAAGGACTCGGTCCGTCGCCCGGCGCACCGGAGCTTCAGGCATGTGGACGCGGCGACATCGATCTCATGGGCTACTGCAAAGTCCTCGTGGACGCAGGCTACGATGGGCCTGTGAACCTCGAAATCATCGGCGCCGGCGAATACGAACTCAGCCGTTGCGCGATCATTGCGGCGGAAAGCTATGGTTATCTCAACGCCTGTCTCAAGGCGTGTGGCGGGAGGCAGGCTAGAGACTAAAGGAAGAGAGGCTAGAGGAGAGAGACATGCCTTCGAAACACCCGAATATCGTCATGTTTGCAATTGACAGCATCCGGCGCGACCACATGAGCTGTTATGGTTACCCGCGCCTGACAACGCCGTATCTCGATCGGATTGCCAAGAAGGGGACGCTGATCGAGAACTCTTTCAGCGCTTACATCCCGACTACGCCCGCGTATTCGAGCATCCTGACGGGACGCGACGTTTTCTCGACACGCATGGTGTCCCTTGGACCCAAGAGCCCGCTCGATAAGAAACAACCGACGTTGCCGGAAATCCTGCGCAAGGCGGGCTACGTCTCGACGTGCGTCGGGTTTGACGGGGGGTTCTATCGCGGCTTCGACCAGTACCTCACGTTTGAAGGGTGGCCCAGTTGGGAAGATCGCCCCGCCCGGAAAGCCGAGAACCTCAATGCGGTGGCCGTTCCGGCCCTCGAGAAGATGAGCAAGCCGGGCAAGCCGTTCCTCTTGTTCCTGCGCCACATGGACCCGCATGCGCCGTATCTGCCGCCGCCGCCCTACGACCAGATGTTCTACTCGAAAGACCCGTGCGACAAGCGCGTGAACACCATGAAACCCGTTTTCGCATTCAAGCCCTTCGGGGATTTCCACAGTTCCTGGATGCCGCCGGGATGCACGGACAAGGATTACGTCATCGCCCAGTACGACGGCGAAGTCGCGTACATGGACGCGTGCATCCAGCGCATCATCACGCGCATTGAGGAACTGGGACTCGTCGACAACACGCTGATCGTCGTTACGGGCGATCACGGCGAGACCCTGTTCGACCATGAGGTCTACTTCGACCACCACGGACTGTACGAGCCGACATTGGTGGTCCCCCTTTTCTTCTGCTGGCCCGGAGAGATCGCCGCGGGCGTCCGCAGCAAGGCGTACACTCTCCACGAGGACCTCTTGCCGACGGTGCTCGATATCTGCGGCCTTCAGAAGTATGCGAAAGGCGTCAAGTTCGACGGCATCTCGACCGTGCCGTATTTCACCGAGTCGGCGGGTTCGATCACGCCAGAGGTGGCCGTCGGCAGCCCGCGCTCCGAGTTCTACATCAGCGAGTGCACGTGGATGCGCAAGCAGGGCTGGCGCACGCCGCATTGGAAGTTTTGGCAAGCCCTCGAGCCCGACTTCCACCACAAACCGCCCATCGAACTCTACAACCTCATCGAGGACCCAACCGAGTCAAACAATCTCGCGGACAAACGACCCGAGGTCGTCAAGTTCATGCGCGACCGCATGAATGCATGGATCGAAAAACGCTGCAAGGAAACCAAGAAGCCCAATCCCATCCTCGAATACAAGATCGGCATGGACAAATACATCGGCTCCATCGCCAGCGCAAAGAAACTCCAGGCGCGATAGGCTGGAGGAAGAGAGGCTGGAGACCGGAGGCGAGATCGTTCGCAAGCAGGACTGGAGAGCCTCGAGGACGACTGGCTCTTCAAGACCGTCCACGCCGACCCCGGCGGCTACGGAGTCAGTTGGGCTGATGACATCGATCTCGGCGAATCCGAACTCTGGGAACACGGCGCCCTCACCGAGTGAGCGTAAAGGGGCATGTTGACATACCCATAACTTAGAGGTATCATCTTCACAGGAGAGGTGAGTTTCGAAGGTGAACCTCAAAGGGACATTGGCGCTGCTTGTCTTGCAGACGTTGGCCGAGGGTCCGAACCACGGCTACCGTATCGCCCAAACGATCAAGAAGCGTTCAAAGGGCGTTCTGGACTTCCAGGAAGGGGCGCTGTACCCCTGCCTGCACGGGCTGGAAAAGCAAGGCCTTCTCGAATCCTCCGAGAGTGTCGAGCAAGGACGGACCCGCCGTTACTATCAATTGACACAGAAGGGTCGGCGCGAACTCGCTGCTCAACGCCAGGAATGGGAGAAGGTCTTCAAAGCGGTGAGACTTGTGCTGGAGGGCAGCTCGTGAGTCGCGACCAGGAACTGGACAACTGGCTCTCGAAAGCGACAGCGGGCTTGTGCGATGAGGCCAAGACCCGGATCGCCACCGAGATCGAGTCCCACGTCCGCGAGGCCATCGCGGATCTCCGCGAGCAGGGGATGGACGAGGCAGACGCCATGCGTGGTGCTGTCGCGGGCCTTGGTGACGTCAACAAGGCCCGCCGCGCCTTCAGGCGCATCCATCTCACCGAATGGGAGGCGAGCGCAGTCCGACGGGTGAACGAGCCACCTGATCTCCCATCGCCCCATGACTGTGCAGCTCTCTGCCTCCTGCTGATCCCGTTCTTCCTGATAGGCATCTTTGTCGCGATTATGGATGGCGGCCTCTGGTCGTTGATCGAAGTGCTCGGCGTTGTCGCTGCGATATTGGCGTTAGGGGTGCTACCCATTGTGGTACGGAGAATATCGCAGCGCCCTCGGCCGAAGCGCAGCCCGGCTCGAACCGTTCTACACCGTGCCATCAGCTACTTAGGAACCAGCATCTTTGTCGCGATTGCTATGTCGTCGTGGCGTCCGGTTGACATAGGCCGGATAGTTTCCGACGGCGTAATCAGTCTCTTTTTCGTTTCCTTTTTCCTTTTTGTTGCATACCGCCACTTACGGCTGTGGCGGAAACTGATGCGGGCCGACCAGCCTTCGTCAGGGATGGATACCGGTTTTCAGGACGGCCGCACTTGATCTGGAGACATCACTCGTGAGTCGCTATCAGGAACTAGATGACTGGCTCTTCAAAGCGACTGCGGGTCTCTGTTACGAGGCAAAGGTCCGAGTCGGAGTCCGGACTTAGGGCGCGTGTCTGTCTCTTGGCGAGCTTGCATGCTTTGACGCGCGTCCGTATACCGTGCCATACTGAAAGCGGAGTAAGGGCGCCGGACGCATATGAGCCCCTATAGCACGTCGCGCGGCCGTCTGTTGCAGTATCTCATCCCGACCCTCATTGGACTGGGCGGACTGCTGTTTTCGAGGCAGATCGACAACGCTATCCTGCGATTTGCCATCATTCTTGTTTCGGTGGCGGTGCCGCTCTTCGCCGGCGGCAACCTGCTCGCGCGGTACGGAGGCCAGGGACGCGCAAGATTCCTGCTGTTGGGCGGCATCGTCATGCTGCTCATTGGGGCGGCGGCCAGCCTGTCGGACGTGGCGGAAACCATGGCCAAACAGCAGATGATCCCGTACTCGATCGCCGACATCTCGCGCTGGCTCGGCATGTTCAGCCTTCTGCTCGGGTCATGTACTGTGCTGTTCTCGGTGGCGCGAACGGGTGAGGCCATCGAGGAAGTCGGCGAACGGTTCCGGCACCTCGCCGACCTCATGAGCGAGGGTTTTATCCTGAGTTCGCCGAACGGGACCGTCGTGCGTGTCAACCAGCGGTTCCTCGACATGTTGGGGCTTACGGAAGAGATGGTTGTCGGCGAGAACGCGGGCGAACTCGTGGCGCGCCTCGGCGTCGACTCTGTCGGGACCCACCTTGACATGGGCGCCAAGGCGCTTGCATCGGAATACGAGATCTCGTGGCACGTGCGCGGGGAGGAGCGGCAGTTTTGGCTCAGCGGGACGCCCATCTTCGACCGGCACAACCGGCTGATGGGCACCCTGGCGACCGTGCGCGACGTCACGGAGCGCAATCGCATGGCCAAGCGCCTGGAACGGTACGCCAAGGGGTTGCAGGACCTCGTCGAAGAGCAGACACAAAAGCTGAGGCAGTCTGAGGCGGAATTCCACGACCTTCTCATGCAGATGAATGAAGGTTTCATCACCATCGACACGAACTACCGCATCCAGTTCGCAAATCAACGCATTTGCGATCTGCTCAAGGTGAGCCCCCAGGCGTTCCGCGGGTGCGAGGTCTTCGATTTCGTGGATCCCGCGAGCCGCATGAGACTGATGGGCCTTCTAAGGATAGGGGACAGTCCCCTGTTTCCATCGAGGCCCCACCCGGAACTCAACTTCCTGCGCACGGACGGCGTTGCCGTGCCGGTGGTCGTGGCCGTGGCGCCGGTCCAAGCCCCTGAAGGGGCGGGACATCCCCCTGCACCCCCTTCAAAGGGGGACAGAACAGATCCACCCCCTTCAGAGGGGGACAGAACAGATCCACCCCCTTCAAACGGGGACAGAACAGATCCACCCCCTTCAAAGGGGGACAGAATAGATCCACCCCCTTCAAAGGGGGACAGAACAGATCCATCCCCTTCGAAGGGAGATCTGTGCTACTCGCTGGTGATAACGGACGTGAGCGAACTCAAGCTCATGCACCGGCAGCTCGAGATGCGCGCGAGTGAACTTGAGGCGGTGAACGAAGAACTGCGCGCCTTCGGCCGTGCAAAGGACAGTTTCCTCTCGAACGTGAGTCACGAGCTCAAGACGCCGCTAAGCACCATCAACGGTTACGTGGAGATACTCACATCAGGCAGCCTGGGCAGCCTGCAAGGCCCTCAGGTGAGCGCCCTGAAGGTTATGGAGCGAAACGTCAAACGGCTCGTCAGCCTGATCAACGAGATGATCGAATTCAGCCGGATGGAGATCCGCGGAATCCAGCTCCAGAAAACCCTCTTCAGTCCGGGAAAACTGGCGTGCGAGTGCGTCGCTTCGGCCGAGCCGCAAGCCCTCGCCAAAGACATCAGCTTGAGTATCTTCATCCCCGATGAATTCCCGCCGGCGTGGGGCGACCCTGAGAAGATCAGCCAGGTTCTAGATATCCTCCTCTCGAATGCGGTGAAATTCAGCAACCAAGGAGGCATGATTCAGGTCCACATCTCCGCCTCCTCCGACCACACCCTTGCGATAACCGTGAGTGATACCGGCATAGGAATTGACCCGGCTTTCCACACGCGCGTGTTCGAGAAGTTCTTCCAGGTCGACGGCTCCATGACGCGCCGTTACGAAGGAACGGGGATCGGGCTGTCGATTGCAAAGAGTATCGTCGAAGCCCATGGCGGCGAAATAGCGCTCAAGAGCGAACTGAAGAAGGGCAGCACCTTCACGATGTTGTTTCCCGGCGCAGTGTTCGACTCGACGGTGTCATCTCGGACGGCCGCACTGTGCCGGAACCTCCGCGTGCTCGTGGTGGCCGAAGGAGAAACGCTCCGGGCAGCGCTGCGCGCGGTCTTGACGAAGAGCGAATGCGCGGTCGAGGAAGCCGGCAACGGCTACGAATGCCTACGCCTTGCGGAGGAAACACAGCCGAGTGTCATCGTGTTCAACGAGCTTCTCGCCGATGCAACGGGACCCCATACACTGGGCCAACTGCGCCAGCATCCGGCAACGTCGAGCATCCCCGTAATCGGACTGACAGGTGAAGAGATCTCGAAGGCCCAAGGCATTGCCGAACTACTGCATGAGGTCCACTTTGTCATGAAGCCGTTCAGCGGGGAGGACCTCATGTCCAACGTCCATCGAGTCTGTTGCGGAGAGGGGATCCCGGCAGCGGCGCGCGTGGCCGGCGTCTCACAGCAGGAACCGCGTGTCCTTATCGTGGATCCGGATCCTGACCTTTCGGAGTGGCTGACAACGGCCCTTGAACTGCGCGGGATCTCGTGTTACGCCGCCAGAGACGTTAAAGAGGGGATCGCGTACGCAAGAAGGGCGCCGCCCGATGTGATCCTCTTCGACGCGGATGCCCCTGCCTTGAACCCGCAGAGGGGTCCCGCGATGTTCCGTGAAAACGAGTCAACCCGGGACGTGCCCATTTGCATTATGACCGGATCGATCCCAGAGGAAAGCGCCGCATTGGAGGGCGTGACGGCGCGTTTGCGAAAACCTTTCAGCGCTGACGAGCTGATGCGCGTAATCGAGGAGTTGCGTCCCACCCCAGTGGTCTGATATACGTTCTTTGAAGGTCCCGTATTCAGTTAAACACACCGATAGCCGCGGACGATCCGTCCGCACACAGAACCCTTGGGAGCGATATGAAACTCGTAGCACATGAGCTGTGCCGCGGTCGCGTGTCTCATCCCCTGCGCGGGGTCATGTCCGTGTGTCTGGTTGCCGCGCTTCTGCTTTGCGTTGGAGGCGATGCACATGGCGCGTTGAAATCCGGAAAGAAGGCTGGTTCCTCCGCCGCAAAGACGCGGAAGCGGTCAAGCGCCCCTGCCGCCGCAAAGACAAGAGCGCAGCCGGGCGCGCTGAAGAAGGGCGCCGCCCCAGCACTGTTGCCGGAAGCCAGCACGATCTGCATCGAGGCCCAGTCCGGCCTCGTGATTACCGAACAGAACGCGGACCTACAGCGTCCGCCGGCGAGCATGCTGAAGATGATGCTGTTGTTGCTCGTCGCGGAGGGCATCCATGAGGGTAAATGGTCGCTGGATACGCTAATCACCGTGTCAACGCACGCACGAGCGATGGGCGGAACGCAGGTCTACCTGAAGGAAGGAGAAGTCATCAAACTTGACGACTTCATGTCGGCCATTTGCGTTGCTTCGGCCAACGACGCCGCGATGGCCGTTGCGGAGGGATTGTGGGGCAACGAAGAAGCCTGCAAGAAGCGGATGAATGAGCGCGCGCTCGAGCTTGGGATGACCAACACGGTGTTCAACAGCGTGCACGGTCTGCCGCCGTCGTCCGGCGAAGAATCCGATCTCACCACGGCGCGCGATATGGCGCGGCTGAGCCAGTTCTGCGTGCTGGACCCTGTGATCATGAGGTGGGTGGGCCAGAAGGAGTTGGTGTTCCGCCCGGAAGACGCCCCAATAGCGAACACCAACAAGCTGCTCGGGCGGATGCCTGATTGCGACGGAATCAAGACCGGGTACACACACGGCGCGGGCTTCTGCATCACCGCTACCGCACGGCGAAACGACATCCGGTTGATCGGCGTGGTCATGGGGGTAGACGGCCCGCGCGACCGGTTCGAGATCGCGCGCGAACTCCTCGAGCAAGGCTTCGCGCAAGTCACCAGGAAGCGAGTCCTCGCTAAGGGGGACCCCGTCGGGGAACCGATTCGCGTAACCAACTGCGAAACCGAAAAGGTGCGGCTCACCGCCGCGGAAGACCTCGCGGTCATTGTGAAGAATGAGGACGTCGGCAAACTCGAGGTCAAAGTCCCCGCAGCGCCGGCCTTCCTGCAAGCGCCCATCGCCGCGGGGACGGTCCTGGCCGAGGCCAGCGTTCAACTCCAAGGGAAGGAACTCGGCAGCGTTGCGCTTGTGCCCCCAGCGGATCTACCTGAAGCCGGATTGCGGTGGAAGCTCGTTCACAGCATCATGCCGCGCGCGGCAAGCGGAACGCCGGCGCGCTAGTCCCGTGGTTGCCCTGTAAGTTCGAGATGATTTCGGACCTGCGAGCGTTGCCAGGGCCGACAAGGCTCAGCCGTCACACCGTCGCAACGAATCGATGGCCTCAAGATAGGAATCGCTTCGGAAGACATAGGAGCCCGCAACGAGCACATTGGCTCCTGCCTCGATGACGAGTGGCGCGGTATTCGTGTCAATGCCGCCGTCGACTTCCAGGTCGCGATCCCCGATCATGTCGCGGACGTTCTTGATCTTCCGCAACATTTCAGGAATGAATGCCTGGCCGCCAAAACCCGGGTTCACGGTCATAACAAGGACCATGTCGAGTTCTTCAATGACGAACTCGATGTCATCCTCGGGGGTCCCCGGGTTGAGCACAATGCCGGCTTTCAGTCCAAGGTCCTTGATCTGGTGGATGATGCGAAGCGGATGCTTCGCCGCCTCGATGTGAAACGAGATGATATCGGCGCCTGCATCGGCGAAATCGGCAATGAACCGGTCCGGTTCCTCAATCATCAGATGGACGTCCATTGGGACGGCACAGTGCCGACGCAAGGAAGCAACGACCGGAATGCCAATCGTTATGTTTGGCGCGAAGCGTCCGTCCATCACGTCGACGTGGATCATGTCCGCGCCCGCGTCCACGACCGCGCGCACTTCCTCACCGAGGCGGCTGAAATCAGCCGCGAGAATCGAGGGAGCGATTTTCACTGTTGGCACGCTGGCTCCTTATTCAGAATGTGGAATTCAGAATACAGAATGCACGCCATCCGTCATTCGCAATCGCGCACTCCGCATTCACGGGCTTACGACGGGCGCTGCATCGCCCTCAAAGTAGTACAACTTGCTCAGTTGGCCATCAAGATATATCTCCACCGTAACTTTGTCAATGAACGAGATCGGCGGAATCAGCACCGTGGAGCCGGACGCGAACCGGGGCGGCTGGCCATCCACGTAAAGGCGATCGAGGGGAAAGATCATCGTGCGGACGCCGTTTCGGTCGACGGTGTAGACCCACACCTCGCGTTCAAACCACGAGGGCGGGACTACGTAGGAAAGCTCAGGCGTCTTGTGCTGGACGTCCGGCAACGCCACGTTCCCGGAGGGACGAACGCTGTACTCGACCACGTCCCCCTGCTGGACAAGAGACCCCGCGGGCGGACGCTGATCGAGCACTACATCAAAAGGCTGGTCCGCCAGTTCAACGTACGCCGGCTTAGGATTCAGGCCCAAGGACTCAACAATCTGAGCCACTTCCTGTACGGATCTGCGAACCAGGTCCGGCATTTGGAAAGCGTTTGCCGAAAGCTGGCCGTCGCTCACAAGCAGATCGATGCGAGCCGCACTCGACACGCGTCGAGTCGGGTCGGGATCTTGAGAGATCACCGTCTCGCGCGGCGTACTGTGAGCGATACGGGCCACGTTTCCGAGGTTAAACGAGCTTCGACGAATCTCGTCCGTGGCCTGTTGCAGGGTCTTCCCCACCAGATCCAGGGGGCTGAGAGATTCGGTTCCGGCGCTTATCGTGAGGTAGATCTTGCGTCCGGTCCGGACTACCTTGCCACCGGCTGGACGTTGCGCGATAACGTAGTACTTCGGGACGCGATCGTCAGCGACCTGGGTCTGTTTCCCGATCTCGAGGCCTTTCTCCGCAAGCAGAAAACTGGCTTCCGTAACGGGACGCATCGTAACGTCCGGCACCTTCACGGACGCGCCCCCTTGAAGCGCCTGGGTAAACACCCAGTAACCAGCAGCGGCCATCACGCAGAGGAAAAACACCGTCGCGACGGACCAGCGGATGGACCACCCAATGAACGAGAGGATGAACACCGCGACGCTTACGATGCCTTGCGAAATCGCGTCAAGAAGAACCCGTCCAATTCCCCTTCGTGGGGAAGCGTCTGATACTGTCCTGGACCTTTCTGCCACGGTTTCATCCATTCCGGGCCCGTTTCCGGTTCCACTCGTTCGGTTTCCATGACCTTGTGCACGACCTCTACCGTTTCTTGGCGGGAAATCGTGCACACCGAGTAGACAACCACGCCACCATTCTTGCAGAGTCGAATCCCGTTGCGCAACAGGGCTTCTTGGAGCCGTGCAAGCTCCTGTCGCGCCTGGAGACTCGCGCGCCATTTGAGATCCGGATGCCGCCGAAGTGTTCCGAGCCCCGTGCAGGGCGCATCAACCAGGACTCGATCGAATCCGCCATTGAACGGGGGCGCAACGCCGTCGCCGCACACCAATGCCACCCCCGGTACGCCAAGCCGCCCGCAATTCTCGCGGACAAGGCCCAACTTCCCGGGATGGACATCCATTGCGATCACCCGCGACTGGCCCCGGCCAAGCTGGGCGATATGCGTGGCCTTGCCGCCCGGAGCCGCACAAAGGTCTAATATCCATTCATGCCCTTCAGGTTCCAATAGGTGCGGAGGCAACATGGACGCGGCATCCTGAACGATAAAATGACCTTCCCGGAACAGCCCCAGGCGCGCCGGCGGCTGGCCGCCCGTCAGCGTTAGCTCCTCTGGGACAGGCGTTCTCTTTTCGGCCGCGCATCCGTGCTTTGCCAAAGCGGCCGCCAGTATCTCAGGCGTCGTCTTGAGCGCATTGACCCGGATTGTGTGCGGCGCTTCCTCATTGGACCCTCTGCACAGCGCTTCGGTGGATGCCTCCCCGAATTCCCCCATCCACTCATTCACGAGCCACCGAGGCATCGAGTACCGGACGCTGAGATAGGCCGCCGAGTCCTGGTCTCTCGAAGGAAAACCAATCTCGTCCAGCGACTGCGGCGCGCGCCGAAGCACGGCATTGGCAAGCTTCGCCAGGCCCACGTGTCCGCGGCGCTTGGCAAGGTCGACGCTCGTGTGGACCATCGAAGGAAACGTCACCTGCGAACAAAACAACGATTGGAACACGCCCATGCGAAGAACGTTCAGGATTGCGGGCGGAAGCTTATCGAGTGGGTCGCGCACAAGGCGCTCGAGAACGTAGTCGCACAAGAGTCTGTGGCGCACGGCGCCGTAGACAAGTTGCGTCAGGAACCTCCGGCCCCGCTCGGAAATTGCCCTGCGCCGCAACGCCTTGTCCAGCGCGATGCTCAGATAGGCATCGTCTTCGAAAACCCGCAAGAGGACGTTGATCGCGGTGTCACGAACGATATCGACACTCACGTGATATCCTCAAATCGATCGCCTGCCGCAATGCCGTGGCCGCGGAGAAATTCCGTCATGGACATGATACGTTTCCCCGGCATCTGAACCTCGATGATGGCAAGCAACCCCTGGCCCGTGGCCACGACAACACGGTCGCGCTCGACGCATGTAACCGTGCCCGGCGCCACTTCCGCAGACCTCTCCTCGACTTGCGTTTTGTGGATGCGACACACAGCGCCCTGAAATAGGCAATGCGCAACGGGCCACGGGATAGCCGCCCGAACGAGGTTGTGGATGTTGCGCGCCGAGGCGTTCCATCGAATCTGCCCGTCTTGCTTTTGGAACAGTCTCGTCACAGTGGCTCGCGCGCGATCCTGCGGCGTAAAGACCGCACTGCCCGAGGCGATTCGATCGATGCCGCTCAACATCGCCGCGGCGCCCATGACGGCCAGTCTTTCAGAAAGGGATGCCGTTGTGTCTTCGGGCAGAATCGCCGTTTCCTCCTGCACGAGAATATCCCCCGTATCCATTCCTGCGTCGAGCCGCATGATGCTGACGCCGGTCGTCTCATCCCCGCTGAGGATCGCCGTCTGAATCGGCGAGGGGCCTCGATGACGCGGCAGCAGACTCGGGTGCATGTTGAGAAAGCCGTGCCCCGGCACATCGAGGATCGGCTGCTTCAGGATGCGCCCGTACGCCACCAGCGCGCATAGGTCAGCCGCTTGGTGGCGAAGCCATTTCTCGAACGTGCCGTCGTTGAGAGCAGTCGGCTGCGCCACGGGGATTTCGTGTTCCAGCGCCCACGTTTTTGTCGGGCACGGAACCAGCGCGCCGCTACGGCCTTGGGGACGGTCGGGTTGGCACACAACAGCACCGACCTGATGTCGCTCGGCCACCGCCGCAAGCGTGGCGACCGCCAGTTCAGGCGTGCCGAAGAAGACGATGCGCACTAGGTTATCCCCGGAACATCGAGGCCGCCGGTCAGTTCCGCCAACTTGTTCTTCACCAAGTCCTGCGTCCGGCGAACCGCCTCATTGATCGCCGCGCAAACGAGCGTCTCGAGCACTTGGGGCTCGTCCTTGTTAATGATCTCGGGATCGATCTTGAGCGACTCGATCTCGAATTTCCCGGTCATGACCACCTTGACCATGCCCCCGCCCGAAGAAGCCTCGACGCGCTCAGCGGCGAGTTTGTCCTTCAACTCCTCGATCTTGTTCTTGACATCCAATGCTTGCCGCAAGATGCCTTGCAGGTTTCCCAGTCCTTTAAGCACAGCGCCTCCATTCACTCTCAATCGCCAGAGTAGACTCGTTACACGTGTCGACAGAGTATAGATAGAACACGCGCGCCTGAGCAAGACGAACACCTCGTTGCCGCAAATGTTGGTTCTGTTACGCGATAGGGGGCGCGCGCCGCGCTACGACTCGTCGACAGTAATGGGGCTCGCGGAGGTCGTATTCGGAACGAAGCTGGTCACGTTCAACGCCTTGGGATCTCGTTTTCATATGCGCCACGCTCGGGACATAGTCTATGCGTTTTCCCTCAGCACAGAGGAAGCAGTGGTTTATCCGGGGACTTCGGGTTCGGTAGTAGCTTCTTTTGCTGAGGAGATACGTGCCAGTCCATCTCCTCGAGCGGCACGGCTCCGAGGAGCGGCTCCGCACCACGAGGCAGCTCAATGGCCTGTACACGGCACTTCCGCCCTTGAACCTCTAGTTCAACGATGCCGCATACGCGGTGCTCACGTTGGCCTCCGTCCGCCGTGTACACGCGCGCGATATCAAGCGGCTTCAATGCGAGCTTCTCGACGATCTCCGCAGGAAGGGCAAGCTCAACCGCTCCGGTGTCCACCGTCGCCTTGCACTCGACTTCCTCCCCGCGATCGGCCTCGGGGAGATACTCGTTCAAGAAGTTCCTCATTCTGACCGTGACATTGAATACACCCATCGGATCGTCCTCGACTTCTCTCGTTCGCCGCGCTAATCCGCATCCACGCCAGCCTCATTTCAGGTCGAACCGTTTCACATGGACCAGTCTATGACCCAAGATGTCCACGGCGGCCTGAGATTGCTCAAGGGGGATGTAGCCAATCAAAGGTTCGTACTCTCCGCGTTCCGGCTCCATTTCAACGAAAACGACCTCTGTGAACACGGGAGGAAAACCTTCAATCTGAAGGCGGACGGGCCCACAGACGTCTCCCTCGATCATTTTCTGAGTCGCTGTCTCCATCGCGACTCTCCGGGTCGCCAAGAGTTCGCCAAGCCGGTCCTTCCACGCGGTTGGCAGAACCATGTGCGAGGCCCCCGTGTCCACAAGCGCGTCGCAACGTATCCTCTTGTCCGGTGCAGAGGGATTATCGATGAACACCGATGCGGTGATTCTTCCCACGTTCTTCGCCTCCTTTTCAAGCCTGTCGGCAGGCAAAAGATAGTATATCACGGCAGGAGGCGCCGGCGGCACTTGACGGGGATCATTGCCGTGGAATGGCGCCGGCGGCTGAGAGATGCACCTCGAGTTCGTTGAGGAACCCTTCAAAGGTGAACCTCTCGCGCACGCGCTTGGCGGCATAGGCACCCAATTGTGCGGCATAGGCCGTGTCGGTCAAGAGGCGCTCCAACGCGCTGGCGTAAGCCGTCACATCTTGTTCGGGCACGAGCAGGCCGGTCTTGCCATCCTCAAGCCAGTCGGCGTTGCCGCCGACTCGGAAGGCGACGACGGGCCGGCCGTGTCGCATGGACTCTTGGCCGACAATAGTGAAGGATTCCGGACAGCGGGATGGGATCGCCACTACTTTCGCTTTTTGATAGTACGCCCCGATGCCGTCATGGTCTACCCATCCTTGAAAGTGCACACGATCTGACAAGTCCAGCCTGGCGCACAGGCGTTTGAGGCCTGCTTCCGACTTGCCCGTGCCGACGATGGTCGCATGGTACTCGCAGGACAGGTTCCGCAGTGCGTGAAGGAGCAGGTCAACGCCCTTGCCACGCAGCAACGATCCGACGAACAATATGTGCGGGTCGTCCGGAACGGGGCTGGGGTCCGGCACTTCGACATCGAGGATGGGATGACAGAGCTTCGTCTTTTCGGAAGGGAACCCATTGACGATCAACCTATCCCGTACAAAGCTGCTGACCGCTAGAATGCGGTCAACGTGATAGTAACGCCGCATCTCGCGAAGCTTCTTGCGGATGCTGACGAGCTTCACGGGTATGCGTCCGTGCTGCGCCCGTGCGAGGAAGGCCAAGTCGAGGTAACACCGCCATCCGGCCTTGTAACTGCACGTGCGGTGTCCATGGCGGAGATATCCCAAGCCGGTGGGACATGACAATTCCGGGTCGTGGACCATGCGCACCGTGCGCACGGAACGGTCATGCTCCGCGCCCGCCGGAAGCTGCGCGATGTTGTGTACGAACACCACGTCCGGGCGCACTGCCGCGAGGATCCGGGCAAACGTTTCTCCGGCGGGCTCACCGAAGAGCACGCCGAACTCGCGGCACTGCAGTGTTTCAACAAATGCTTCGGTATAGAGCGCCGCGTCCCTTCCGGAAGCCGCATACGCAAGGAAGCATTCGTGGCCACGGCGCGCAAGGCCGCGGGCCGCGTGAACGATGACCTGCTCAACACCGCCGTAATAGCCGCAGATGTTGTTTGCGAAGACTATTTTCACGGACTGACTCCCCTCACGGGCTGGCCTCCTTCTCGCCACACGTTGCGCACGTGGATGGTCTCGCGGGTGCTGATGTAGGCCAGCAATCGTTCGAAGGACTTGAAGCGGTCACAGAGGTGCATCACGATGGGATGGACGATCATATTGGAGAGGAGACCGCGCTCTTCATGGTCCTTCAATTCCGCGAGCACGCGTTCGGTCCACTCCTCAATGTAGTACGAATCCGATCCGTAATCATCGGACCAGTTATACCGGCGCACCCATCTCGCCACCCACTCGGGAGTGCGCTCGGCGTGATAGAGATGCTCATGGTCCGGCATGACGTTGAGGGGAAAGTTGAACACGCCGGAGGGATGAGGCGCCGGGCCGGACGAATTGCGCGACACGCCGTCGGAGCATATCTCGAGTCCGCATGAGGCCAGGACGCTTTCGGTAAATGGGCCGTGCATGTACATATGGTTTCGCCACGAGACAATGCGTTGTCCGCATCGCGCCTCAATGATGCGCACGGTCTTGAGCACGTCCCATCGCTGATACCACGCGGGGCCGTTGTAACTGCCATTAATCTCTTTCCACGCGCGGTGCCATAGGGACGGCTCAAAGCAGTAATAGGTATGCCCGCCGACCTCCACGAGCGGGTGATCGCATACCGGTTTGAGGTTGTCCCACTCCTCGGCGAATGCCTTGCCGGTAATGAAGAACGTCACCTTGACGCGCGCCTCTTCGAGCATCGCCAGATAGCGGCGGGCAATTTGGATCTCGGTCAAATCGCATTGGCGCTGGCTGCCGGTGTCCAGACTGCGGTGATGCAGGTCGCCGGTAAGGCAAATCACGGGCGGGCCTCCTCGGGTTCGAGGCGGAGTTCCCAGCGGCGGGCGACGGACGCGAAATTCTGGTCCACGTGATGCCACCAATGCCAGAGGAACGCGCGCCCGAGTTCGTCGGTCTCGGTTGAGCGGGCATCCAACGCGGCTTGGGCCAACGCACGCAATCCCGCGTCCTCCAACTTGTAGGCCACCGCCGGAAAACATACCGGCAAAGCGCCACGCGGCCCCGCCACGGCATAACCCAGTTTGAACGACCACGGGGCCGTTCCCGGATACCACCGGCCACGAAGGACATTGCGGATTTTCTTTGCCGTTTCCCTCGGCGAGAATGCATTCTCAAACAGGGCATGCCGAAAGGCCCGAGCCGGATAGTCCGCCCAAGCCCATCCGCTTTCTCCCAGCCGGCGATACTCGCACTCCAAATGCACGGGCGCGAGCAGGGCGCGAATCTCTTCCACCCAGACGGGCAAGTCGCGCTGGATGTATGCCTCATAACATGGCCGGAAACGAAAGCTGATCGCCTCTTCATACAGTTTTCGGAAAGACTCGGGCAGTTCGAGCCGGCGCTGCATCCGTCGGCCCTTTTCTTGATAGCTCCAGTGGTAATCGCCGTGAAAGAACAAGGCCGCGTCGCCGTAACCGATGATCGTCTTCATCATGAGTCTCACTATGAATTCCCGTTCGTCCATCGAAAGCGGCCCCCGTGCGATCAGCCGATCAGCGATGGGAAGATGCGAACCACGGTTGATGAGCAGCCAGGCGGCATCCGACGGGAGAATCCGTTCAACGCGATAGCGGGTAAGCCCCGGCACGAAAGTGGCGTCGCCGACGATGGTCTTATGACCGAAGCGCATGTCATACCACATGACGAGGCAGGGGTATCGGCGGAGACCTTCCGCCGGAACCACACCCGTCTCGAGCCCGATGCCATAGCGCTCGATGAGGGGTTCAATGGCTGCGTCGATGCGTTCTTTCCACTGGCCGCGTTCACGGGCCGGCACGTGCCTCGTGATGAGCAGGAAGTCCAGATTGTTATGCGGGCGTTCCTGTCCGTCGACCACGACCACGCCGCCTTCACCGCGGCCATAGCCGCCCAGCAGAATGAGCGCGCAGAGTTTCTCCGGCGGCGCCACCTCGCGCACGACATCGCCCACATTCGTCACGATCTCGGCGATCTTGGCCTCAACCTGGTCACCGCCGCACACCGTGAAACGTCCCCAGGCGTGTGTCATATCGGCGTCCTTACTGCTCTCACGGTTGGCCCGTCCCTTTCCCGAATTTCCGGAGCCCGTCGCACATGCCGCGATAATAGGCCCAGTGAATCACCACGCGATAGACGATGTTGTACGGAACCGTATCCACGCGCCCTTTGCGCACTGCATACAGGAAGTCGCGCGCCAACTCTCGAACACAGCGGTACAGTTGGCGGAAGAAGTGCGACCGCGCATCATAGATGTACACATAGGCCACCCCGTGGCGATAGCGTTTCGTATAGAGTCCTTTGAGGGTGAAATTGTGGGAGTGCTCAACCACGGAGTCCATGACTAGGGTGAAACGATGCCCTTTGTCCTGGCACGTCTTCGACCACGCGAGGTCCTCGGCATAACCTTCCGTGTAGAAACGCGTCTCCTCCCACAGTTCCCGCTTGAACGCGCACGCCACGGCGGAGAAGAAGCCGTCCGCTTTCGTCATCGCTACCGCTTCATAGGCCCGATCGTAGTCATAGCGGTCGATGAACCGCGCCGCAGGGCGCGCAATCTGACGACTCATTGTGGCGTCCACCTCGCCCGAGAGAATCGGCCGCAACAGCTTCTCGAGCCAGTCATTCGATTGAGGAATGGCGTCGGCGTTCAACAAAACGACTATCGGCTCGGCCGTTCGCGCGACCATGTCGTTCAACACGATCCCCGGCACATAACTCTCGGCTGGGATCTCATACACCTTGCCTGGGTCGGGGTTAGAGCGCTTGACCGTCTCCAAAGTGCCATCCGTCGAACCCGAATCGATGTTGTACAGCACGTAGTTCGTGTAGGTTTGCTCGCGGAGCCGCTCCAACACCGTGTCCACGTACGGTTTCTCATCTTTCGATCTCATGATGATGGCAACCGCCGGGGTCTCGCCGATGAACATCGTATTCTCTTCCATCATTGCGCTTCGACTCTGCCTTCCCGTCACATGCTAGATTCCGGGCCGCGAAAATTCAACCGCGAACAAACGGAACGGGGCATTGGGGCACAGATGTCACAAAGACTGGCCAAGGCGTTGCGAGAGTCGATACCGCAAGATCCATCGGTGAGTGGGATCGGTTTTCGTTTTGTGGGTCCCATTCGGAGATGGGACCTGCAGGGCGACGCGGGTGGATTTCTTCCCAGGCTGCGAGTATAACGGGAACAATAGATGCCCTGGCAGCGGGTTGGGAGCGCTGGCTATCCGAATTGCCGGATGATTCGCGGCGCGAGTTTTGATTCCGAACTCGTCTGGCGCCTGTGTGGAGCGAGGTCATCGTCCATGAACGCATTGACGAGCAACGGCGCACATGGGAAGCCTTTGCGTCTGGACCTGCCGTCGCTGAATTCTCCGGCGGGCGAGACCTGGACACTCCGTCTCGATCCAGAGATCCTGACCCTTGCCCGGCCCAGCATGCGCGTTGTCCTCAAACTGCACCGAGACGAGGTCGCGCGTTATCTGCGCTTCACGCATCACCTGCTGTGGGGACGGATCGTGGCGTTTGTCCTCATTCAAGGGGCAAAGAAGTATTCGTTCCGCTGCACTCGTGAGCAGCAAAGAGTGTTGCTGGGATGGCTGCCTGAGATCACCTCCTCATATCTGACCCGGCAGGCCCAATTGGCGTGCATCGGCGTGGCCCTGTTCGGCGTGCTGCATTTCCTGATTTCGCGGAGCCTCTTCTGGGTCTGTGGCGCGTGGCTGATCCTCGCGGCTCTCTTGGGACTCATCCTCCCGACGCGCAAGACCTTCCTCGTCAACGGAGTGCTGCTCATCATGGCCGGCCTCTGGGATCTGAGCACCGGAAGCCCGATGGACTTCCGTCCGTGGAGCGTCCCGCCCGAAGATCGCATCATTCCGGTTCTCGCCGGCAGCCTCGTCCTCATGTGGGGCATACAACAGATCTCGATGTTGGGCCCGAACCACCTATTGCGCGTCGTGCGCGCCGCCCGGGACGAGCGGTTGTCATTCCTCCCGCAGGAGTCGGGCACGGTTCGCTGGATCGGCCGCCTCAACATCGTGGCGACGCTCCTTTTCGGCGCCTATGTCTTCGCAATGCTCCTCAGCATTTCGCTAAACGCGGGGAAATATGCCGGCGCCGGCCGCCCACCAAGCCTCGAGCCGCTCGTGCGCGACTGCATCATATTCGGCGTGCTGACGCTGCTGACGAGCTTCTCCGCCATCCGTTTCCTGATCCGAAAGTTCCCCGCGTATGCCGAGGCGAAAGTTTCGGGGCAGCTCCTCGTGAGCGTCGCCGTGCTCTCGCTTTGGGGCTTCGTCTCGAACGTGAACCACGCCCAACCCAGCACATTGCTCAACGGCGCGGTGACTGCCGATCCGCTTGTTTTCACTCGGCCCTATGTGTGGGGATCCCTGATTCTGTGCGTTCTGGGTTTCAACCGCTGGTTCACGCACGCCGCGGACCGAGAACTGGAGGAGCAACGCGACTGAAACCACTGACCGACGCACATCGATTCGCGAGCGGCGCTCTCGCTTCAACAGGAGCCTCGTCGCAGCAATCCGGACCTCCGCTCGTGCGCATGTCCTTCAGGGTTGTTCATGATTCCAAACGGATGTTATCATTGTTTCTCTTGACGCGGACCAAGTTGGTCTTCATCAATGTGACGCAACCAGGGGAAAGCCATCGTGAAGAAGATTACGGTTCAGGTCAGGGAAGATCATCTCGAGTTGCTGTCGCGGACAAAACCCATGGGCGCGATAGCCGAGCTGGTCTGGAACGCGCTTGATGCCGAAGCCACAGAGGTGCGCGTCGAATTCACGGAGAACGAACTCTCCGGCATTGAGACCGTTCGCATCCGCGACAATGGCCACGGGCTTCCCTACGACCACGCGTTCGTTGTGTTTCGGAACCTGGGCGGGTCGTGGAAGCGCGAGGAGTCCAGGACCCCGCAGCGCCATCGCTTCATGCATGGCCAATACGGTAAAGGCCGGTTTCGGGCGTTCGCCCTCGGCAACCGCGTGGAATGGCTCCCTGTCTACGAGGCCGACGGAAAGCATTACACGTGCAGCATCTTGGGTCACGCCGCCACGCCGGGCAAGTTTGACCTCACGGATCCCGACGAAACGGAGGCGCCGTCCGGGATGACGGTGGAGATCACAGATCTGCCAGCGACCGTGGGCCTTCTGAGAGGCATAAAGGCTCAACAGGAAGTGACCGACATCTTCGCGCCTTACCTTCGACAGTATCCCGACGTTCGCATCGTGTACGACGGCGTGCCGCTCGATCCCTCACATGCGGAGGATCGAAGCACCGACTATGACCTTGGCGAACTCGTCACGCAAGACGGCGAGCGCGTGCATGCGGAGATGACGGTCGTGGAATGGAACCTGGCCGGCAAACGCGGCGTCGTGCTTTGCGATGAGAAGGGTTTCGCGCTGCACCAGGTCACGCCAAAGCTCTTCTTTCGCGGCTTCAGCTACACCGCGTATGTGAAGTGCGCCCATTTCGTGACGTTGGAGAAGGAAGGACTGCTGCAATTGGACGACATGACGCCCGACGGCCGGCAGTTGCTCGATGAGGCGCGTCTCAAGCTGCGGCAGCACTTCACGATGAGGGAGGTGGAGAAGGCGCAGGAGACGCTAGCCTTCTGGAAGGAAACCGGCCTCTACCCGTATCGCGGTGTGCCGGCCAACCGGGATGAGGAAGCGGAACGGCGCATTTTTGACATCTACGCGTCGCATCTCAACCAGTTGGCGTTCTTCACGGAGTCGAATTACGCGATAAAGCGGCTCATGCTGAAGTTCGTGCGTGAATTTGTCGACAGCGATCCGATCCGCGTGGCGCGCATCCTGGACGAACTCCTCGCATTCCCGGAAGAGAAAGAGGAGGAAGTATCAGACCTGCTGCGGGCGTGATGGACAAGGTGGACGGAGTGGACGAAGTGGACACGAGCGCACGTGCGTGGCTTGGTGGTAGGTAAGGGGAGGCCGTTGCGGGAATGGGCGCCGAGCTGAAGATAATCCAACCGGCCGATGGCGATGTACTGAACCATCATGACGGCGTTGAGACCGCTGATGCACTCAGGATTACTGTACGCGGGAAGGTACAGGGGGGAAGCGCCGTGACAGTGAACGGAGCGCCTGCGTCGGTGTCAGGGGATACGTTCTTGTGCGATGTCACGCTCTTGCGGCGCAGGAACGTGGTCATAGCCGAGTCCCGAGGAGAGAGGGATGAGATTCTGGTCTGGTGGGACAGAGGCAGCGTCAAACGCTACCGGTTTTCGGTGGATGATAACATTGAATTCTTGAAAGACCTGGGGTTGAACCCGGGCGCTTACGCTTCGCTCTTCGACCATTGGTATCTGGCGTTTTGGCGCGAGATGCATCGTCAATACGGCACGAAGATCCACATCAACATTTACTATCAGACGGAAGGCTTCGATCTCACGCAAATGCCGGACAAGTGGAAGGAGGAATGGCAGGAGAACGCGTCATGGCTGCACCTCAGTTTCCATGCGCTGCAAGACAGGCCTGAGCGTCCATACCGAAACGCCACGTATATGCAGCTCGCGCATGACTATGACCTTGTGTGCGGCCATATTCGGCGCTTCGCGGGCAACGAGGTGCTGACGAAGACGACGACGATCCATTGGGCCGAGTGTCAGAAGGAAGCGAGCGCGGCTTTGAGGGATCGTGGGATCGAACAACTGATAGGCCTGTTTTGGGTCCAGGGGTATGAAGGCCCATGCACGACCGGATATTACCTCTCGCGCGAACAGTGCGAGCATTGCGACAGCCGCGGCGCGTGGTTTGACCGCGAGACCGGGCTGATGTTTATCCGCTGCACGTCCGTTGTCAACGCGATAGAGGTCGAGAAGATCGCGTCGCATCTTGACGAGCGCACGTCGATGCCGCAGACGGCCGAGATGGTCGAACTGCTGATTCACGAGCAGTATTTCCGCAAGGAGCTTTCCTACTACCAGCCCACGGCGATGGAGAAAGTCCGCGCGGCCCTCGACTGGGTCAGCGTGAAGGGCTACAAGCCCGTCTTCTGGACCGACGGGTTTCTGGGAACACCCGCTTCCTGAGCAAGCCGGCGTCAGCGACGCACTCACCGATTAACGCGCGGGCTCTATAGTCAACAAAGCGGCATCCCTTGCAGGAACATCGATAGAATTGAGAATCCCTCCCCTATCGATTAGGAAAGAGAACGTGTGGGCTTTCGTGTCGGCGTTGGCGGCGATCACGCCCAGCGCGCCATCGGGACTGCGCCACAACGCGGCATGGACGGCCTTGAGCTTGACCGGCGCGTCACCGGCGGGGGTGTTCCATTTGCCTTCGATATCGGGAAGCTCGTTGCGGGGTTGTAACACTTCGAGCAGTTCTCCATAGACGAGAAAGTCGCGCGCTTTGGCGCGGAGGCGCGCTAGACGCGAGAGGAACTCGATCTTTGCGGCGTGTTCCGGCTTCAGGATGTTGACGTCATCCCACCCGAGCTGGCTGCCCCACGTGAAATCCCGCGCCTGGCACAGACAATACGACTCGTCGCCGAAGCTGAACGCGTGATTGCTGGCAAAGTAGAGCGTGTATCCGCTGTAGACGGCGGTCGTCATTGGTATTTCATGATCGTCGCGAGGCACCCAGATGAGATTGCCGTCGACGTTGTCCATATACGGTTCGGCGTCGTTTTCGGTCGTAAGCCCTACCTGGCGTCCGTCGGTCGTGCACCAATTCTTGATGGGCGTCAGGAGTTTGCGGTAGCCACTCACCCACCAGTCGCCAGAGCCGGCGGGATGGTCGTGGCCATCGTTGAAGCACATGCGGGGGGGCGCCGAGCCGATCTGATCCATGTAGACCGCGTTCACGCCGCATTCCTCGACAAGCCGGCGGATGATCTCAAGCACCTTCTTCTGCCACAACTCTTGCGTCGGGCACATCACGGCGAGCTTCGCGCCCGAACCGTATTCCTCGATAGTCACTTTGCCTTCTTCGTTGATTGTTGCGGCGGTCTTTGCCTGTTTGAAGTCCTCGTTGGCGGTGTCCCACAGTCGCGCGTTGATGTACGGCATCACAACGACGCCGGCTTTCTTCAACTCGGCAACGCCCTCCACGAAACCGGGCTTCGCTGGGAAATAGTCCGGGTAATGTGTGTCAAAAGGTATCTGGTGCCAGTTGTACCAATGGACGCCGACCGGCGCGCCGATGGCCTCGGCGAACTTCTTCACGGCGGGAACCACTTCCTCAGGCGTACCGCCCGCAAGGAGCCACGCGCAGACGTTCTTGATACATTCAGCCACGTCTTTGCGGTTCGCCAGAGGGCCTTTCGAGGTCCATGGGGCCTCCTTCAACGCCCAGGCGCGGTAACGCTTGCAGCCGGTCATCCAATCGCCGCGATAGACGCCTAACGCGAAGGAATACGGTGCGGACCACTTGTTCCCGGGCACGCCCATGTCAGAGGCGCGGGTATTCACCACGAACTCATCGCCCGGCTGTATCTCGAAGCGTTTGTACATGGCGCCGGGGTCATAAGTCGCCAGATAAAGGCCGTGTTCCTGTTCCTGCACAAGCATGAATTGCATGGGAAGATTGTTCGACGGGTATTCTCCCGTGATTTTCTTGGCGGCCCTCTCATACCGTTCACCCCAGTTCCCGCGTCCTATGCAAACATCCGCTTCGCCGGATTCCGACAGCGGCGCGATGACGGGAAACTGGACCTGCCACAGGCCAAGCGCCTTACTCTTGTTATCGACAAACAGACGCAACAAGGCGGTGTCGGATCCCTCTACAAGCTTGCACTTCAGGTCGACGTCAAGCGCTCCCTTCTCCTCTCCTGCGGCGACGCCATCCCAGCCCAGCGACAACTCGTCCTTCTGTTGATCGACAGTCGGAGGGGCCGCTTGCGTGTTGTCAACGATCACCTCCTTGCCTTTCCGGTCATGCAACACCAAGCGCCAGGACAGCGGCCGCTCAGCGGTCTTGCGAATGAACTCATGTGCGCCGTCTCGCGAGGTTATCCCTGCAAAACCACCGGTTGTCGCATCGAATGCGATGGCCAGATGCTCATTCGCGATCACAGTCCGGCCTGCTTGGTCACCGCATGCCAAGCAGGTAAACAAGATCGCGCCAGCCCAGCAGCCCATTATCCTTGCAGTCATGTCCGATCTCCCCTGTCGTTGTCCACCCACGTCCTTATCGCGGGACCCATTATTGGCTTTGATCTGAGGCGTGTCAACACGGGGCGTTGCCTGTCGTTTCCGAGGAACGCGCAGGAATTGCGTACCGCGCCCAACTCGCGTAGGATTGGGTCTATCAAGGATTCGGCGATCTACCAAAGATGGAGGTGGTACCCATGCGAATGTTTCTCTGTTCTGTTGTAATTGCGTGTCTGGCCGGTTTGGCGTATGCGGCCGACATGTCTTGGAAACTCCCACTGGCTGAGAAGGAGAAGGTCCTCGAGAAGAGTAATATCGAGCGGCACAACGTCCTCGGGCTTTACCCGTCGCTAGTGGACATACCGATAGACGGGGGGCCGGTTGACAACACGACGCTGGGGAACCACAACATCGCGCACGCGGTGTGCTGGACCTCGAACTACCTTGCAGGGGCCTCGTACCGTTATGCCGCGCTGAAGAAAAGTAATGCACCCGCGGAGGAAGTGGCAAAAGCCCTCGCGCGGGCGGATGAGATCTTCGAGGCGATTTACCGGTGCCAGCTTGTCACCGGGGTACGCGGTTTGCAGGCGCGGGGCTATGCCATTGGACACGGCGAGTCCTATGAGGAACGCTGGGGCGATAGGACGAGTCCCTATTGGGAACAGGGCGCTGGAGAGTACAAAGATCTACGCTGGCGGGGCGACCCGAGCCACCATAACTACAGCGACGCTATTCATGGTCTCGGGCAGTATTACGATCTTGCCGCGCAGGGAGCGCAGAAAGATCGATGCCGCGAGGCCATCGACGCCTTGGTCGGGTATTGGGTGGATAATGACTTCAAGGTCCTGCACTACGACCGAAAGAGAGTGACGTCCATCCTGGGCTTCACGGACGGCAAGACGCTGAACACGCGGATCATGATGGCCATAGCGGGCGCAAAGGTGGCGTACCATGCCACGGGTAACGCGAAATACAAGACCGCTTATGACAAGCTGATCGATCAATACGGCGTGCGTGGCTTGAAGAGCTTCAAAACCGACAAAGGCTTTGATGACGCGGAGCACGTTTTTTGCCATCTTGAGAACCTGTCTCGCATGGAAACGGACCCTGAGCTTCTGGCGGCGTACCGGGTAGTGCTCGACGCGCTGTGGAACTGGCACAAGGATGATGCCCAGAGCCTCTTCACGTACATTTACATGAGCCTGACGCCGAACGCGCCGGATCGCGAGAAGGCGCTCAAGGAAGCCCTGTACAGCCTGCAAACGTGGCCGACCGACATGACGTTCCGCCCGACAATGAGCAGCCTGCGCAAGGATCTCAAGCCACCCTATCCGGTGTATGCGGCCTCATGGGACAACGAGTACATCTGGAAAGGCAATCTGTTGCGTCCGGACGGTTGGCTGAGCCGAACGGTGACGGGCGTTGCAGTACCGGCGGAGGATCCGATGGTTATCTATGCGATTGACGAGCTGGGAGATGTCTATCAGTCACGCGATGGCGCCGCTACGGCCGCCGGTTGGCATTTCATCAGCGAGACCCTCGGCTCTCCCGCACGGAAGATCGTGGCCGGACCCCGGGTTCGGATGATCTACGTCGTGTGTGATGATGGGTTCCATGCGTCGATGACCGGCGGCTACAAGTGGGTGAAGCTCGATGTACCCGAGGAAGGAGGCAAAGCCGTGGACGTAGCGCTCGATCCGGCGGAACCGCAGACAGTCTACGCGCTCCGCGAGAAGGCAACGTACCGAATGCAGTACAAGTCCGACCGGGATTTTAGCGGGAGTTGGGAATTGTGGAAGAAGAGCATGCCCAAATCCGACAAGGCAAAGAGCAAAGTGGAATTCAAGGCCGGAGAGGGTGGCGTGTTGCGGAGCGTGGATGGCGGCAAGACGTGGGAAGCCAAGGCAACAGGGCTGGACATCCCGTTGTCGAAAACCGTATTCGCGCCCGATGATACGGACTGGGTATTCGCCGGCACGCCCGCGGGCCTGTACTTTTCGAAGGACGGCGGAGAGACCTGGCAAGACGGCCACCTCGTCTTGCAGTTCATTCGCAACGAGCGGCGCGACCTCGGCGGAGCCGCGTTTATCGACGCCTATTGGCGGGCGAGATACTACGGTTTCATCGACGATGCCGCTGCGAACGCAAGCTATCAGGGCGACCGGTAACCTGCGGGGATGCCGCAGGCCCGAGATCATTTCCTTCTCAACCTTCTCTTGCGCAATCAAGGACGCAAAGGACGTAAAGGACCTCAAGGGCCTGCAAACGAGAACCGCGTTTGGCAACCCATCTGTGCTCTTGACCATTTTTCACTTGAGAGCGGGTTTGACCACATAGTATACTCTATTCTCTGATTGTGCGGTTCCCTTTCTGAATGAAAACTGATTTCCAGGCTGCACGGAGGATGTGCAATGGCAATTGATGCCAGCAAGGTACGCAATGTAGGGATTCTGGGGCACGGCGGTTCAGGCAAGACTATGCTCATTGAACATATTCTGCATAAGGCCGGCAGGACGAGCCGGATCGGCAAGATCGAGGACGGGAACACGGCCGGGGACTACCTTGACGAGGAGAAAGAGCGCCAGCAGACAATCTGCATGAAGCTGATGACGGTTGAGTGGAAGGGTTCGCGGGTCCACATTGTCGACCATCCTGGTTACGTGGACTTTGCGGGGGAGATCGCAGCCTCGACACCGCTGCTCGATGGCCTCGTCATCCTTGTGGATGCCACCACGGGGGTGCAGGTCGGCACGGACAGCGCCTTCAAGTACGCCGAACTGCACCATACGCCGCGCGCGTTCTTCGTGAATAAGCTCGATCGTGAGAATTCGAGCTTCGATGAAGCGGTCGAGGACATCCAGAAGAACTACGGGCTTCATTGCGTGCCGCTGGTCATCCCCGTCGGGTCGGCTTCACAACTGGGCGGCGTCGTAAACATTTTCAGCGGCGAGAACGCGGCCATCGCCGATCAGATCGATACACTCAGGGGGGAAATGAAAGACGCGGTCGCCGAATCCGACGATGCCCTGCTAGAGAAGTATCTCGAGGCGGGCGACCTCACCCCCGAAGAGTTCAACCAGGGCCTGCAAAAAGGCATCACGTCCGGAAAGATCGTCCCGATCCTGGCGGGGAGCGTGGAAAAGGAGATCGGCATCGACGAGTTGATGGATGTTATCGCCCACTCGTTCCCGTCGCCCCTGGAGCGCCATTTCGTTGCGAAGGCCCCGGAAGGAAATGACTTTGAAGTCAAGATTTCCCCGGATGGGCCGTTCCTGGGACAGGTGTTCCGCAGCATCGTCGACCCGTACGTCGGGCAACTGACGTTGTTCCGCGTGATCAGCGGGACCCTACGCAGCGATACCGATTTCTACAACGTCACGACGCAGACGAAAGAGCGCACGGGGAAGATTTTCTTCCTTTGCGGCAAGGACCAAACGCAGGTGCCGGAAGCCGTTCCGGGCGACCTCGCGGCAATGACGAAGCTGAAGAATACGCATTTCGGAGACACGATTGCCGTGGCTGGGACGCGAATCGAGATGCCGAAGATCGTGTTGCCGCAATCGATGGTGAAGCTGGCGATCGTTCCGAAGTCTCGCGCCGATGAAGATAAAATGGGTGAAGCCCTGAACCGCATCGCGGAGGAGGATCCCACGTTCCGACACTACCGCGACAAAGAAACGGGCGAGCACGTGGTCAAGGGCATGGGGGACTTGCAGCTCGATATCCTCCTTGAACGCATGAAACGCAAATACAGCGTCGAGTGCGAAACGCGCACGCCCAAGGTCGCTTACAAAGAAACAGTCCGAGCGAAATCGGAAGTCCAAGGTAAACACAAGAAGCAGACCGGCGGCCACGGCCAGTATGGCGACGTGCATCTGCGCATATCTCCGAATGAACGCGGGGCCGGGTATGAATTCGTCGACAGCATCGTGGGCGGCGTCGTCCCGAAGCAGTACATTCCGCACGTGGACAGGGGATCTCAGGACGCACTGGGCAAGGGCGTCATTGCGGGATATCCGGTGGTGGACATCGTGGTGGATTTGTTCTTCGGTTCATATCACGACGTCGATTCCTCGGAACTGGCCTTCAAGATCGCCGCGTCGCTTGCCATCCAAAAGGGCGTGAAGGAGGCGCGCCCATGCTTGCTCGAGCCCATCATGGAGATCGCGGTAACGGTTCCGGACGAGTACATGGGAGACGTCACGGGCGATCTCAACAGCCGCCGGGGACGCATTCTCGGCATGGAACCCGGCGGTCCCGGGCGCCAGTGCATCCGCGCGCTGGTCCCCGAAGCAGAGATCCTACGCTACTCGACGGACCTCCGCAGCATGACCGGCGGGCGAGGCACGTACATGCTGAAGTTCAGCCGTTATGATGAGGTGCCCGAGCACGTGGCCCAGGGCCTTATCGCGGCTTACGAAAAGGCGCGTGCGGCAGGGGAATAGTCCTGAATCGGACAGATCAGACAGATCGGACAGATCAGACTTACATCAAGTTGAAGACCCTCCCAATGCGTTCGCGGAGATCTTTGTCTTCGTGGGTCACGAGGAGCATGAACATGCGGTTCCGCGCGGCGAGGACGGGCTTGTTCGGGGACTTCGCCGCACCCATGGCCTCCGCGAGATGCCAGCTCTCAACGATCGCTTGTCCGGCATCGGGCTTGTTGTACTCCAATTGCGTGGCGATCTTGCCCTCGTCTTCAAAGCGATAGACGTCCACTTGAGCGCCGTTGACGACCATCGAGAATTGCTCGGTTGCGCCCGGAATGATCGAGGCGTCCGTCTTGCGCGCGTCTTCAACCACAAATCCCGCGCTCTTGAGCGCCGCCTGGAATCGTTCGAAGGTGAATGGTTTAGGGAGGAGGCGTTGTATGACCGGAAGCAGTACGAGCAGCGCGATGATCGCAATCAGGGCCTTTTTCATTTCGACCTCCCGGGCGATCCGTCGAAAGCGCATCAACCCTTTGTGTTGGGAACGTTACTGGAAACTTCGGACCAGACTCCCGACCAGGAGATACCAGCCATCCGCCAACACAAACATGATAATCTTGAAGGGGAGAGAAACAAAGATCGGTGGAAGCATCATCATGCCCATGGCCATCAGTACACTGGCCACGACCATGTCGATGATCAGGAATGGGATGTAGATGATGAATCCGATCTGAAATGCTATTCGCAGTTCGCTGAGGATGTAAGCTGGTATCAGGACGTGCGTCGGGACATCCTCGGGCGTGTTAGGACGGCCCAGCTTGGCGATTCCGATGAACAGGGCAAGGTCGCGGGCGTTCACCTGCTTGAACATGAATGACCGGATAGGCTTCAAGGCGAGGTTGAGGGCCTCGGTGGGATTCTTGATCTCGCCGCGGGCGTAGGGCTGCACAGCGTTTGTATAAACGTCGCGATACGTGGGCGCCATTATGAAGAAGGTAAGGAACAGCGCCAAGCCGATCAGCACCTGGTTGGGCGGCGATTGCTGGGTCGCCATGGCCTGACGCAGGAAACCCAGAACGACGATAATGCGCGTGAACGACGTTGTCATGACCAGGATGGCGGGGGCAAGCGAAATGACGGTGACGACGAAGACGATCAGCAGCGTAGTGGAGATTTGCTGAGGTCCCGCGGCGTTCCGTGCGCCGCGCAACAGATTGGACCAGAAACCCGCATCGGCGTCCTGCGCCCACGCGCCCTGCGCCAACAGCATGAGCAGAAGCGCGCCGGCAATAGCCCACAGGACCGGTCGAAACACATGATTTTGGATTTTGGATTTTGGATTTTGGATTGTTGGCGCGTGGAAAGAGATTCGCTCGCCTGGAGGCAGAGGCGCGTCTGATTGACGAGACCTCAAGGCAGGCCATGACTTCCCACTCGAGATCTTGCTCCTGGACGTCAATCCAAAATCCAAAATCCAAAATCCAAAATCCAAAATCTCAGACATGATGCGCGGCTAGGCTTCCTTTGGGAACCGGGTCCCTTCGTCAAGGTACTTCTGCAAGCGCTCTATGTCCTTGCGAAGCGCCGTTACCTCCTCGTCTTCCGCGCGGGGCTCAGCCGGGCGCTTCTTCGACTCTCGGATGCTGGCCTCGAGCTGGGCCATGAAGCCGGACGCTCCAGCGGAAGCCGCTTCGGGGGCCTTTGCCAGTGCTGAAGCGAAAGACTCCGCATCGAACGCGGACAGCAGTGAGATTGAGTTCGGCGTCACGCCAATCACGAGGACCTTCCCGCCCGTTTGGATGAAATGGAGGCATACGCGCGGCTCAAGGTAGACGCGTCCCATCACGCTCGCCAGGCTGGCACCCGAGAACAACGGCAATTGCCTGCCGCGCCGCCTCACCCAATAGGTAAGCAGTAGGATCAGGGCAAGCACGACAAGAAGGGCCGAGAAGGCGCGGATGCCGCTGCGATAGATCGAGATCTCTTCGGGGGGCTGCGTCACCGCAGTCTCCGTTCCAGGTTGAGGCTTGTCCATTACCTGTTGAACTTGCATTATCTTCGCCATCTCAGGCGTGCTGGGTTCCGGAGCGGTTATCGGCGCAGCAGGCTGTTGAAGGTTGACCTCTGGGGCCGCAGTCTGCGCGAAGACGGGCGAAGATCCTTGTTCAGGCGGCTGGGCCGGCGCGCCTTCCTGATTCTGGGCATACGCTTTGCCGAGCGCGAAGAACGACGCTGACAGCAGCAGCGTGAGCAGGATGAATTCCCATGTCCTGTGACTCATTCCTCGGGCACTTCCTTTTCTTCCGTCACCGCGCCAATAATCTCACTGACACGAACGTGCAGTGCGTCCGCAATGACCACGACCTCACCTTTCGCCAGCGGAATGGCGTTCACGAGGATATCCGTCATCTCTCCAGCCAGTTTCTCGAGGGGAATCACGGAACCCTCTTTTAGTTCGAGGATATCGCGAACCGTCATCTTGGCTTCACCCAGGTCCGCCGTGATCGATAGACGCACGTTTTTGAGATCCTCCATATCGAGATGGTCCGCGCGCGGTGATTCGTTCTGAACGACCTCTTGGAACTCATGTTCACGGGTCTGTTGTGCGCGCCGCTCGTTCATATGCTGAACACAG
>Ga0315274_10002048_pt1 | contig 30846 bp, 14 predicted proteins | sample YL17G02_20_MG_FD_203700 | JGI IMG/M metagenome (GOLD analysis project Ga0315274, IMG submission 203700) | Sediment microbial communities from Yellowstone Lake, YNP, Wyoming, USA - YL17G02_20 | ecosystem: Environmental > Aquatic > Freshwater > Lake > Sediment | place: USA: Wyoming | collected...
AGCCGGATCGGCCAGCCGGCCCGGACGGACCGGCCGCCGGACCGTGCGAGCGAACCGCGCTCGCGCCTTTCGTTGCATCCGGATTGTCTGTCACCCGGAGCTGGCCCCAGCAGTTGAAGGTGTTCTGGCAGAAGATCGATGGGTTGTAACCTCGAGCCGTGAATTCGAAGCGATCACCCAGGTTGATGGGGAACTCGTTGAAACCGTAATAGCGCATCGTGCAATTGGCGAGATCGGCATTCTTGGGATCGCTGTCCGTGGGCGCATGGTGTTCTACGCCGGTCCCGTGGCCCATCTCATGGGTGGTCGTGGCGCTCAGTTCCACGGTGTACTTGCTGTGGTAGCCGTTGGTGTGGCTCTCAACGCCAGGAAGGTGTGCATCGCGAGGATCACGACCTCGCCCGACTCTCAATGGATGCAGCAGATCGCGCGGAAATCGTTAAGTCAGGCAGAAATGGGCGTTGACACGAAGGGTGAACATGGCGTTTTGCCCAACCCATGCTTCGTTCGCGAGTTTCGCCTGGTCCGCGGTCTCACTTCCCCATCAGATGCTCCAGCACCATCTGGTCGAGAGCCCCATAGTTGCGATCCGCGATCAGCTTCCGGGCAGCGGCTTCGTCAAAGCTGCGGGTCTTTTCAACCAGGCGCAGGAAGGTGCGGCGGCTGTTTTCCAGATGGGCAGTCCAGTGTTGGACTTTGGTGGGGCGAAACGGGTGCACGTCGAAGCAGACGTATTGGCCCTGGCTGCCGTACTGACTGCGTTCCAGCGCGCGCACCTGGTTGAACGCGACCCGGAGGTTGTTACTCCCAAAGGGCTTGTCCTGGTCGAACTTCAGGCCGTTCTGGTCGTTGAGGTGGAGTGACCACAGCTTGCCGAACGCGCAGGCGAAGTCGATTTCGTCTGCCGGATCGAGCCCCGCGAGAATCGCGTGGGCGCTCTCAATGAGGCAGCCGACGCGCTTGGGGTCGCGGGTGAGGTTCGCCAGGGCCAGCGCATGCCCGATCGTGGGCACATAAGCGATGTCCATCGGCTCATTCGGTTTGGGCTCGATGGCAATGCGCACCTTCTTGTCACAGGCGAGCATTTTGTCGATGGCCTCAACGAGATACTCGAGGCACTGGCGGGCGTTCTTGGATTCGCGGATGTAGCTGCCTTCGCGGGCGAGCCATAGCACGATGAGGTCTGTGCCCAGGGCTTTGGCGATATCGATGCACCGGAGCGAACGGTCGATGGCGTATTGGCGGCACTTGGGATCGTTACTGGTGTAAGCGCCGTCGATCGTCATCGGGCTGAACCACAGCCGCGGGGCGACCATTTCCGCCGCGACGCCCATGTCATCCAGCCGCCGCTTCAGCTCCCGGGCTTCCTTGCGCACCTGCGTGTCGGACTTGCCGTCGAGGTCCGGCACGGCGTCATCGTCGTGGAACATCATGGCGTCAAAGCCGAGTTCCTTGAGCTTGCCCAGTTTCCACTCAAAGGTCTGCGCCGGACGGGTGGCCGGGCCGTAAGGATCCTGGCCTTCGCTGATGTTCCAGGGGCCAAAACAGAATTTGTAGGTGTGATTCTTTGCCATAAGCTTGTCGTGGCCGCAGAGTAGAAACGGGGTGCGGATTTGGAAAGGAAAAAGGCGGCTGCCGAAGGGAGACGCCGGGGTTGAACTCAGGTCCGAAGTCCGAAGTCCGAAGTCCGAAACGAGAATACCAACGGCCGCGCAGTCCACTTTCTGCTCGCTTCGTTTCCCGGTTTGCCCGAAAAGACCGGCGACAAATCATCTGACAATCTGAGATTGAACAGGAGAACGCTATGAAAAGAGTCGCGGTCATTCTCTCCGGATGCGGAGTCTTCGATGGCGCGGAGATCCACGAGTCCGTCCTGGCGCTGTTGGCGTTGGATCGGGCCAACGCGCACATCACCTGCGCGGCGCCGGATATCCCACAGAAGCGCGTGGTCAATCACCTGACCAAACAGCCGGCGGCCAGCGAGACCCGCAACGTGCTGGTGGAATCCGCGCGCATCGCGCGGGGCAACATTATCCCGCTGAGCCAGCTCAACGTGAGCGAGATCGACGCCATCATCTTGCCGGGCGGATTCGGCGCGGCAACCAACCTGTGCGATTTTGCGCTCGCCGGCGAGAAGTTCGGCGTGAACGCGGAAGTCGCCAAAGTCCTGCAGGAGGCGCACAAGGCGGGCAAGCCGATCGGGTTTGTCTGCATCGCACCCGCCATCGCCAGCAAGCTCTTTGGTCCGGAGAAAGTCGAGTTCACGATCGGCAACGATGCCGACACGGCCAAAGCGCTGCAGGCCTCCGGGGCCCGGCATGTCAACTGCACCGTGCACAACATCGTCGTGGACCGCCGCCTCAAGATCGTGTCCACCCCGGCCTACATGCTGGCCAGCCGGATTACCGAGGCGGAGGCAGGCATCAACAAGCTGGTCCAGGCAGTGCTCGAAATGGCCTGAGCTCGTGCCTGAGGGTCAGTGTGTTAAACCGTTCGGAATCTAACCATTTAACACACTGACCCCTCCGCCGCTCCCCGCCGGCAACGTCACGATGAAGGTCGCGCCTTGGCCGGGTTCACTTTCGCACCACACCCGGCCGTTCATCGCTTCCACGAGCCGCTTGACGATGGACAAGCCCAGGCCGGTGGCGTGTTCGCCGCCGGTCGGCTTGGCGCTCAGGCGGGCGAATTTCCCGAACAACCTCTGTTGATCCTCGGCCGTCAGGCCGGGGCCTTCGTCCTGCACTTCGCAACGGGCCTCGCCGGGGGCGGTGCGCAGGCGCAAGTGGATGGTCATGCCCGGAGGCGAGTATTTGACGGCGTTGGAGACGATATTCTCGAGGACCTGGAGTGTGACGTTGTGGTCGGCCAGGATGGTGACCGGCGTGGCGGCTTCTTCGAGGTGGAGGGTCTGTTGTTTCGCGGCGGCTTTGGGCCTGTAACCCTGTACCACCGTGCGCAGCACTTCTGCCAGATCGCACGGCGCAAGGCTCAACTTCATCTCCCCGCGCTCGATGCGGTTCGCGTCGAGGAGATTCTGCACCATCTCCGACATGCGTGCCGCGGTGTCGCGAATGCGTCGGACGCAGTCTTCGAGTTCCTGACGGGCCATCTGGGCATCTTCGAGAAGGAGTTCGGAATAGCCTTTGATCGCGCCCAACGGACTGCGCAGGTCATGCGCCACAATTCCCATGAACTCGTTCTTCTCGTTGTTCAGATGGGCAAGTTGCTGGCTGTACTGGAGGATCACGTCGCGTGAGTGTTTCAGTTCCAGGTGGGTGCGGACGCGCGCCAGCAGTTCCGGCGGGTTGAATGGCTTCGTCACATAATCCACGGCTCCGGCCTGTAGGCCCTGGACCAGGTGGCTCATTTCGTTGCTCGCGGTGAGGAAAATGACCGGGATGTGCTCGGTCGTGGTATCGGCCTTGAGTCGGCGGCAGACTTCGAGCCCGTCCATCTCCGGCATCATCAGGTCGAGCAGAATCAAGTCGGGCAGCTTCTTCTGGACGCGCTGGAGCGCCGCGACACCACTGGTGGCGGGCATGATGGAGTAGCCCACATCGCGCAGCATGGTGCCGACGACTTGGATGTTCCGGAGCACATCATCAACGACCAGAATCACTGAATCCTGGGGCGCCGGGAGGACGGATGAGGATGGAATGTTCATGTGAGAGTCGAAAGAGTGATCGACGACGGATTGCACGGATTGACACGGATACAGTCACTGATGGCCCTGCACCAAGCCTGATCGGCGTTGGTTGGCCGGATGAACCCTGCGGGTGGATGCGTCTTTGGCCCACCTGCGTGATCCGCGAAATCCGCGGTTCCGATCGTGGAGTTTTGGCTCATGAAGCACGGGCAGCCTGGGCTGCCAGCTTTTCAAGGAGGGCCGGAAACGCGTCGAGGGTTTTCGGCAGTTTGTCGAGATCGAACTGCTGGGCTTGCTCAAACAGCGCGTCGCCGTAGCGCTGTAGCGCTGGCGCGCCATACGTCTCACCCCAGCTCCGCAAACGCGTGGCGAAGTCCTCCACCGGTTTCAATTCCAGGGTCGCGCAGAGGTCCGGCCACACCCGCGACTGTTCTTCGCGCAGTTTGGTCACCAGCTCCGGCCATTTCGCCAGTGATTCTGCGGACACAGAGTCGATGCTCGCGGCAGCCAGCTCTTCTCCGGGCGCTGGTGGCGTCGGAGCGGGCGCCTTGACGACCGGCTTCAAGAAGCGCCGGAGTTCGGCGAACAGCTCGGCACGACTGAACGGTTTGCGGATGAATCCTTCGCAGATTCTCCGGGCGCGGGCCTCCTCTTCCCTGAAGGACGAGGCCGTCACCGCGATCACGGGGATGTGCTGGAGCGCGGCATTCGCTTTGAGTTGTTGCGTGGCCTGGTAGCCATCCAGCTCCGGCATCCGCATGTCCATCAGGATCACGTCAGGCCGGTGTCGCTCCGCCAGCTCGAGCGTCTCCCGTCCGTTGGTGGCCTGGATCAGCGTGTGCTGCGTGCCTTCGAAATATCCCGCCACCAGTGCCCGATTCAGGGCCACATCGTCCGCCACCAGGATCGTGGCCGGCTCGAACCGGGCGAAGTCCGCTTCGCCTGCGGTCGCCGCCGCGCCCGTCTCGACCAGTGCGGTGATCGCCACGTTTGGGAACACCAACCGGAACGTGGTGCCCTGGCCTGGCGCGCTTTGCACGGAGATCGCGCCGCCCATCATCTCGGTCAGCCGCTTCGTGATGGTCAGACCCAGGCCCGTGCCGCCGAACTTCCGCGTGCTTTGGCCGCTCGCCTGCGAGAAGGCGCCGAAGATCATTTCCTGCTGGTCCTTCGGAATGCCAATGCCAGTGTCTTCCACTTCGAGGAACAGGTTCACCTGGGTTTCGTCCGGTTCGTCGGTGGCGCTCTGGCCGTCACCTAAGACTCGGTCGTTTTCCGGAGCGCGGACTTCAGTCCGCCTCATCGCGGTCCCACCGAGCGGAAGCGGACTAAAGTCCGCGCTCCTTTCGCCCCACGCTCTGATCGTCACGTGGCCGCGTTCGGTGAACTTGAGGGCGTTGCCCACCACGTTAAACAACAACTGCCGCAGCCGCACTTCGTCCAGCAGGAGGCCGGCCGGCAGCTTCGGATCCACTTCCGTGAGTAAAGCGATCCCCTTCTCTCCAGCTTTGATGGAAAAGAGTTTGTGGATCTCCTCCACCAGCCGCGCCACTGACGTGGGCTCGTACTGCAACTCCAGCTTGCCCGCTTCGATCTTGGACAGGTCCAAAATGTCATTGATCAGAGTGAGCAGGGTCTTGCCGCTGGACGAAATGGCGTCCAGGTACTGGCGCTCCTTGGACGCGGCCAGTTGGGTGCGCAGCAGTTCGGAAAAGCCCAGGATCGCGTTCATCGGCGTGCGAATCTCGTGGCTCATGTTGGCCAGGAACTGACTCTTGGCCTGGTTCGCCGCGTCGGCGGCCTGGCGGGATTTGTCGGCTTCTTCCTTGGCCGTCGCGAGTTGAGCGTTCCGAGATTCGATCTCCGCTTGGGCGCGCTCTGCCGCTTCGCGGGCGGCGTGCTCTTCTTGGAACAACCGCACCCGAAGCCGCTCCGCTTCGCGCTTTCGCTTCACCGCGCGGCTGGCGGAGAATCCACTGAAGAACAACAATGCCAGCACTGCGCCACCGGAGGGCATCATGATCGCCAGGTTAGCATACCACGGCGGGACCACGTTCAGCCGGAGGATCGTCGGCGGGGAGTAGTTGAGATCGCGGTCAATGTATTGGGCGGCGAATGTGTAGTTGCCAGCGCGGTTGGTGGACCATTCGAACTGCGTTTCTCGCGTGGCCGGGAGCCACCCGGACGCGTGGCGGCCACCGTCAATGGGTCGCGCGCCGCTGACGAACTGCCAGCGGAACCGACGGAGCTCACCGCGCGTCTTGAGGTCCACGACGCTCAGCTTGAACTGCGTGCGCCGCCCCGCCGTGATTTCTGCCAGGCCTTCCTGGTCGGTATATTCCTTCTCGGCGACGACGATCACGCGCGGCGGTCGGGGCGCGGTGCGGTCGGGGATGTAGCGGGTCAGGCCGCTCTCGGTGCCCAGCCAGAAGGCGCCGTTCTTGTCTTGGAGATTAAGCCACGCCTCGTTGCCTCCCACGCCGTCGAGGGCGCTCAACGTGGACCATACATTGCCATCGTAGCGCGTCACGCCCGCGGCGCCGCCAAGCCACAGCGTGCCTTCCCGGTCGCGCACGATACTGACGACGCTGTTGTCGGCGAGCCGGTTCCTGGTTTTCGTGAAATTTGTGTAAGTGGTGCCATCGAATCGGGTCAACCCGCCCGCCGTGCCGAACCACACGACCCCTTCGGGCGTCGGCAGGATCGCTCTGACAATGTCGTCCGCCAATCCGTCAGTCATGGTGTAGCGATGGAACTGCCGGCCGTCAAAACGGACAGCGCCCGCTCCGGCAGTTCCAATCCACACGTTGCCGGCGGCACCCTGTGGCACGGTCCGGTGATATTCGCCGGGCAGTCCGTTGCTCGTCGTGAAACTCTGAAACGTCTTTCCGTCATAACGTGAGACACCATGACGGTCGGTGCCGATCCACAAGTCCCCGTTGGGAGCGGCCTTTACCGAGCGCACGTCATTTCCGGCGAGTCCTTCCTGCGTGGTCAACAGCGCAAAGCGCCCTTGCGAATAGTGCACAAGACCGCCACCATCCAAGCCCGCCCATACGGAGCCATCCCCGCCGATCGTGACATCGTTCACTGAATTGGAAGGGAACGCCACCCCCGCCAGGAAAGCATCGAAACCTCCGCCAACGTAGCGCGCGAGGCCGCGTCGGGTCTCGGCGAATCCACCCGAAGCGAACCAGAGCGTGCCATCGGGTGCTTGGGCCGCCGAGCCGGCCTGGGCTCCTGGGAGACCATGCGCTTGACTGAACCGCGCGAACGTCTTTGGTTCGTATCGGGACAGGCCGCGGTTTTCTGTGCCGAACCAAAGCGCCCCATCGGGCGTGCTGGTGATGGCGATAACGCGGTTGTTCGCCAGGCCGTCAGCGACGGTAAAGTTGATGAAGTTTGTCCCGTCGAAGCGCGAGACGCCACCCAGGGTCGCCACCCAAAGGTTCCCTTCCGGCGTGCGGTGGATGGCCTGTACGGCCTCGTGGGCGAGGCCGTCGTTGGGCATGAAGCACTCTAATTTCTTACCACCCGTCTTATCCGTCTCAGGATTGTAACGCCACAATCCATTGCCGTACCAGCCTCCTCCAAACCAGATGCTTCCGTCGGGTGCAACTGCCGGCGAATCGGCGGCGGTCACTATGCCAAGTGCCTTCGTCACGTTGACGAAGTTGCTGCCATCGAAACGGACCAAACCCGCGCCCGTGCCGAGCCACAGGATGCCATTCGCCGCGACAGTCATCTTCATCGTGTAGGTGTTGGTAAAGTCCCCTTGCGGCGGGAGTGTGAAGATTTTTGCGCCGTCGAAGCGAGAGAGCCCGGCCGCGTTTCCCGCAAACCACATCGCCCCATCGGACGTCTGCGTCACCGCGTGGATTTCTCCCGCCACCAACCCGTCTTGAGCGCTGAAGTTGCGGAAAGCCCTGCGCCCCTCGCTTGCCAAGGCAGGGTCGTAACGCGACACCCCGCGCCCGGTGCAGAACCACCAGATGCCGCTCGGCTCGCGCCAGAGGTTGAAGACGCGGTCGTTCAGCAGGCCGTCCTCAGTGGTGAGGCTGACGAATTCCTTGCCGTCAAAGCGCGAGACGCCGCCCATCGTGGCGATCCAGAGAGCGCCATCCGGATCCACCCGGAAGTTGCGGATGTAGTTCGAGGGAAGGCCGTCGCGGGAAGTGTAGGTTGTCCAATGGCCTTTCTTGAACGGCGCGAGACGCCAATCGATCGCTTTGAGTTTGGCGTACTCCGTGTCCGGCAGGTCGGGCTGCGCGTAGAGAATTCTCCCGCCGTCAAACCACACTTTTCCGTCCAGCACCTGCGCCCGCAGTTGACACAGGCCGGGCTTCACATCCGCAAAATCGAAGGCGCCGGTCTCGTCGGTCAGTGTTCGGGCGACGACGGTCCCAGCGGGGAATTGGGGAGCGCTGGAGGCGGCTCCCGACCGGTCTCCGGTCGCAGCGGCTCGCACCTGGCGAGAGCTATCGGTGTTGTCCGGCGCCACTTTGCCGTCGGCACTGCTGCGGGCAGGGACCGCCCGCGGTCCGGTGGTGGTCTGAGTCTCAGCGAGGGTCCAATCCAGTTTCTGCGCTCCTTCGGCGCCGGGTTGAAAGCCGAGGCGGTAGGCGGACAACTTGCCCGTGGTGACAAACAGGTCGCAGCGCTCGGAGGAATCCATCGTGAACGCATACTCGCCCGCGCCGTTGGCCGTGAGGTGCCGCGGGTCACGGCCCGGCTGCCGCACCTCGACCGTTGCTCCGGCCAGTGGCTTGCGGGTGGCATCGGTGATTACTCCGAACACGACGGCGGGCAGCGCTTCCGCGACGATTGCCGCCTGCCCGGTGAGCTTGCCATGATGTCCACCGGACGATGAATCACGCGCGGTGCCGTCGTCAAAATTCCAGAGGCCGACCAAATCCGCCTCATTCCCAGTGAGCTGCTTCAACATACTTTCGCGGATTTGCTCCGCACTGCGCGCTACTTTCCACACGCGCACCTCATCCAGCTCACCTTCGAGATCTTCGATCTGAAGCTGCGGGTAGTCCGACTTCCAGTTGTTGTGTCCAAGATAATTGTGGTCGTTGTTTTGAATCGAGGAAAAGCTGCCGGGGTAATCAAGAGCGGCGACGAGCAGACCATTGAAATAGATCCTTGCCCCGCTTTGGCCGGTAACTGCCGCAATGTGACACCACCGACCAGCCTCCAGGAGATCAGGCACCACTCGCGTGGCACGTGCGGAAACACTTTCCGGATCGGCGGGATTCCAGAGTTCGAACTGCAGGCTGTGAGTGGATTGTGCGTTCCCGACCGCCATCGCCCGCCACGGTTTGCCGAAGTCAAAAAAACGCATCCAGGTGCCAAACCGGTTCCACTTGATCCATCCTTCCACGGTGGCCTCGGCGAGATCGTTGAAAATATTCGGCGGCAGCTCGACGTAGCTGCCGGAGGAAGTCAGACGCAAAACCCGGTTGGTGTTCGCGCTGCGAAGTGCGGACTCGACAGCGCCAACCGGCTTGCCTTCATTTCGGTTCCCAGGACTTTCCACGTCTGCCCCGGCGGGTTGAACCAACTCCAGGACCAAACTGGGCAACGGCGTCTTCCCGTCCAAAGCGGTCACTTTGCCCGCGACGTGAAGGGAGGGTTTTAAGACGAGGTCGATGATCTGTTCACGGTAAGGCACAATGGGAATTGCCGTTCGCGAAGCGACCAGATCAGCGGGGCTGGAGGCCGCGAGGTCCACGGTCTTCGCCGCCGACCGCAGCGTCAGCCAGTGATTGCCATTTCGGCCAGTAGTGGTGCGCGCGATTTCCGTTCCGTTCGATAGCGCGCGAATGGTTACATTGGTCAGTCCCGTTCCGGCCGCGTCCGTAGCTTTGACTACCAGCCTGGACCAGGGAGCGAATTCGGTTGGGGAAGGCAGAGCCGCAACCGTGATCCTCGCGGCCCCGACCAGTTTGCCATGGTGAGCGCCTGACGAGGCATCGTTTGGCGTGCCGTCATCGAAGTTCCAAAGGCCGACCAGATCAGGTTCCTGGCCGTTGAGCTTCCTGAACATGGTCTCGCGAATCTGCGCCTCTGACCGCGCGACTTTCCAAACGCGGACCTCGTCGAGTAGCGCATCGACAAACGGCTCGTCGTCCACGACCGGCCGACCGAGACGAAACCGCGCGCCGTTCTTGATCGCGGAAAAGCTCCCCGAATAGTCATTGGTCGCGATCAGCGCCCCGTCGAAATAGACCTTCATCCCAGCGCGTCCGGAGACCATCGCCAGATGATACCAGTCGTTGGTCCGAATCATTTTAGGCACGAAGAGGTTCTTGGGCCCGGCTTGGTAGTCCTGAAGGAAAACGTGCAGAGTGCCATCCGGGTAGGCCTCGATGCCCGTATCATGGTCACTTTCCCCGTAGCTGAAGAACCGTGACCACTGGTTGGTCGGAAGAGTTCGCCACTTGACCCAGGCTTCCACCGTGGCTTCGTCGAGGTCGTTGAAGATATTCGGCGGCAGTTCGACGTAGCTATCCTTGCCGTCGAGATCGAGGACGCGGTTGATGGCGGCCGGTTGGGCGTGAAGGGCGAAGAGCTGAACCGACAGGCAGAGGAGCGCCAAAACGAGTCTTGAACGCCTGCGAACGATTTCGCATGGGTTTCGGAGTTCTGATTTCATGCGGTAGCCTTTACCTGTTTGGCGTGGTTCATGGTTCCTACCGTCGTCTTCCGGCTGAGGTCTTTCGGGGCACAGCCCGATCGCCTTTCTGCTGAGAGTATTCAGGCGTTTTCCCTGTGCCTCTGTGTCTCTGTGGTTCATTTCATCACCTCCGCCGGCAACGTCACGGATTCTCTTTGGGCCTCGTTTGCTCCAGTAGCCGGATGTCGCCCAGGTCGGTGCAGCGGGGACGGCCGTGAAATGCGAGCGACCAAGCCCCGACAATGACGTATTCAACGCGCTCCGCCTGGAGTAAGCGGATAAACTCTTGCAGATCTTTCGATAACGGCCTCATCAGAATTCTCCGGCAGGATCAGTTCCAGCAGGAGCTGGAGCTTCTCATCCCCACTCAATTGTCGGTGGTGCTCGAGGTCCGCTTCGTCGGCGGCTCTCAGGCTGTCGAATTTCTGGACGACTTGTTCCATGTGTCAGGCCTGAGCTCGGAGCCACGTTGCTCTTCATTCTATCAAAACGCCTCAGAACTCGCCAGCCCAATGTGGATCTCCCGGCACAGCCCGACCACCTTACTGCTGAGAGTATTCCGGTGTGCCCTCTGTGTCTCCGAGTCCCTGTGGTTCATGTCATTACCTCCGCCGGCAACGTCACGGTGAACGTCGAACCTTTGCCCGGCTCACTTTCCACCGTGATGTCCCCGCCCATCATCCGGCAGAACTTGCGGCTGATCGCCAGCCCGAACCCCGTCCCGCCATACTTCTGCTGCGTGCTCGCCTCCGCCTGGCTGAAGGCCTGAAAGAGCTTCGCGACTTGCTCCGGCGTCATGCCGATGATGGCGTTGAGCGGCGTGCGCAGCTCGTGGCTCATGCTGGCCAGGAACTGCGACTTGGCCTGGTTGGCGACATCGGCGGCCTCGCGGTGTTCCTCCGCGTCTTTGCGGGCGGCTTCGGCGGCCTGGCGGGCGCGGTCGGCTTCCGCCTTGGACTGTTTCAGCTTACGGTTGGTGGCGGCGAACTGTCGGGCCAGATAGACCGCCGCGAGGGCGACCAACAGCGCGACAGCGCACGGAAGCAAGAGGCCGGCGGCGAAAAAACCCAGGTACTCATTTACCGGAACAACTCCAAGCACCCTGAACGCCTCTTCTGCCAGAGCGAGCACGAACACCGCGAAGCCGGCGCCGACGATCCTTGCCCCTTCCTGCCGTTTCCACAGTGCCCGCACGACCACGCGCAAGGTCTCCAGCAGCATGGCAATCGAAACACTCAGGACCAGCAGCAGGGGCCACCGCCGTGGATCCTCGAATAGCGCACCGAGCTTCGTGAGGAAACGGGGCACCACCAACGCCGCCAGACCCAGAAGCGTCGGCCAGGCAAGAAACCACCAGAATCGTCTGGGGATTCGCGGGTAGTTCAACGTGTAGAGCAGACCCAGCCCGGCCACTTGGAGGGCCACCACCAGCCAGAGGGCGACTCCAAACTCGCGGATGGTCAGACTGGCGCCCTTCATGTAGTACCAGGCCACCAGGGCGGCCAAGGTGGTGAAGATTGAGTAGCAAAGCGCGGCCCGGTTTTGGCGGTCGAAGAGGAAGATCAGAAAATGCAGCAGGGCGAAGGGGGTTAGAAACGCCGCCATGAACCAGCCCAGGGCCGGGTGCATTCCGATCAACGTGCGGTTTAGCGGTGCAGGCAGTTTTCCGAATTCCAAGGCCGTCTCCGCGTATCCTCGCAGGTAAGCGTTTTGGCTGCCTGTAAGACGAACCAACTGTTCAGCGACGGTGCGGCTGATGGCCTTGGGACCGTAACCAAAGTAGAGAACTGCCGCCCGGGCCTGCGTGTCCAGGTTCGGATCGCGCAAGGCGTCCAAAAGCCACTCGGAAGGAACCGGTAAGGACGGGGTCTTCCAGTCGGTCGCCAAATCATACCGGACCCGCTCACCTGGCCGCAGAATCACGTTGGTCTGCCAGCGATGACCCCACCAGTCGAAGGCCTGGATTTCGATGGGCTCCACCGGGCCAAAGCGGGCGAAGGAGTAGCCATCGTCCCCCCAAAGGGAGAGTGTCGAAACCAGACGGCCAGCCTGTTGAATCCGCAGGAAGGTGAAACTGATGCCCCAACCCTCGGGATTCTCACGCCAATTGAGCAACTGGCCGTAAACGATGGCGGGGCGAGACAGAGTTTCGGCCGTGGGCAGTTCAGCGGCGATCGTGCGAGCCTGCCCCATGAGCTTGCCGTGGTGTCCGGCGGGCGAGGCGTCATCGGCCTTGCCATCGTCGAAGTTCCACAGGCCGGCCAGCCCTTCCTCGCGACCGGTCAACCGCTGGAACATGGCCTGCCGGATTTGCTCTTCGGTGCGAGCCGAGTTCCAGACGCGCACCTCGTCGATCTGGCCGGCCAGGTCAGTGTTGTCCGAGACTACGACGCCCTGCATAACGCTCCGGCCAAGGAAGTTCTTCCGGGGCGGCACCGGATTCGGTTTCCAGTTGGCGGCGAATTCGTTGGTGGCGATGAGCGTTCCGTTGAAGTAAAGCTTGGAACCGCGGGTACCCGTCACCACGGCCGCGAGGTGCATCCATCGGTTGGTGCATAGGATATCCGGAACTGAAATCACCTTTAGGTCGTCGAACTCCGGAGCCCTGAAGCGCTGCAGCCACAGGCCGGCCGTGTCCAAGAAATTGCCCAGCGCGACCTGGACGGGAGCATCGGCAAAGTCGATGAATCGAGAGTAGGTTCCAAACGCTCGCCACTTCACCCAGCCCTCCACGGTCACCACATCGTTCGTGAACAACCTCGGCGGCAGTTCGACGTAACTGTTGGTGCCGTCGAGTTCGAGGACGCTGTTGGTGAACGCCGGTTGGGCGTGGAGCATGGGGACTTGAGAGAGCAGCAACACCCAGGCGAGCCAGAGCCTTTTCATAGGAGTACGGCTTCAGAGAGTGGCACACTCGTGTCTGCCTGGCGAGTCAAAAAGACTCGGACCGAGCGCCGCGGGCGCGTCTGACTCTTTGAACCTCGAGCCGGCAGCGCTGGACGCTCTTCTTGTCCACAATCCGTTTGACCCACCTCGCACCTGCTGGTAAGGAGCGCATGGGCGACCAGCGCGCCAACGGGGCGCGAGTCTTGGCTGTCTGACGGTTAAACTATCAAGCGAAAGGCAAGGCCATGATTGCCGGGAACGATCCAGCGAAAGTGACACGTCGGAGTTTTGTGCGTGCGGCCGGTATGGCGGCCGGCGCGGCGGCACTCGGAGCAAATGTCGAGCCTGTGCCCGCCCAGACGGCTTCGACAGAAGCCTCGCTCGCGCGTCGCGTGCTGGGCAAGACGAGGCTGCCGGTGACGACCATGACGCTCGGCGCGGCGCCCTGTGGCATCGCCGCCGACGTCTCCCTGGAGGAGGTCTCCCAGATCGTGAATTTGGCCATCGACCTCGGCATCAATTTCATCGACACTGCCCCCAAGTACGGCAAGTCGGAGGAAGGCATCGGCAAGGCGCTGGGCACGCGGCGCAAAGAGATCTTCCTGGCTACTAAGGTCTGGGCCGACGACCTTGCCGAGGCCGAGAAGTCCTTCAGCAATTCACTCAAGACCCTGAAGACCGACCACGTCGATGTCCTTTATTTCCACCACCTGGGTGACCGGTTGGTCGATCGGGCACGGAATCCGGACGGCGTCTTCACTTGGCTCCTGAAACAGAAACAGGCGGGCAAATGCCGGTTCGTCGGCCTCTCCGGGCACAACCTGCCGGGCCGGTTTCTGCCGTTTCTCGAGAGCGGAGACGTGGACGTAATCCTGGTGGCGATCAACTTCGTGGACCGTCACACCTACGACTTCGAGGAAAAGGTGCTCCCGCTCGCCCGCAAACATGACGTGGGCGTGGTGGCGATGAAGGTCTTCGGGGGGCCCGACCCCAAGAGTGGCAGTTGGGGCACCCGCAAAGCCAAACCTATGGTCGGCGAACAGCACATCGAACTGGCGATCCGCTACGCCCTGAGCGTGCCCGGCGTGGCCACGGCGAATCTCGGCGTCCACACCGCGGAACAGTTGCGGCACAATGTCGAACTGGTGAAACGCTACCGCGCCCTCTCCGCCGACGAGCAGGCCGCGGTCCTCAAGCAAGGAAAAGAGGCGGCCACCCAATGGGGGGCGCACTTTGGCCCGGTGGCCTAGGTACGAGGTATGGGGTCAGTGTGTTAAACGGTTAAGTCGTTTCGGGGTTCATTCACCCGACCCAACATACCTTCCCGGGCTCGGGATGCGTAATGCCCGGCTCTCGACAGGCCATGCCTCCCTCAGATTTGACAATTTAACACGCTGACCCCTGCGCCGAGTTTCGCGTGGTTCGCGTTTTCCGCGGTTCGCACGACTCTTTCAAGGTTCATTCACCCGCTCCCTGCGCTGGAGCTAATGATTTCGCCGGCTCCGGATCTTGAGCAGGACATTCCCTTCCAGGTCTCGCCACTCGGCTCGGCCCTGCTTCACCGCCTCACGCGCGAGGTTCCTCAAGTAGAACAGCGTCGGCTCGGCGATGTGCTGGTTGTTCAGGAACGGCTCGGTGTATTGGATGTCGCCGTATTTCTCTTGGCGGATGTGGTGCTTCTGACTGACGTGATCGTTCCAATCCACGCCTTCGGTCAGGAAACCGTGCGGGCCGTGGTGATGCTTGGCCGCCGCGCGGAGGATGGTCAGCCCGTCCAACTCGTATTCGCGGGCACGCTTGGGGTCCCGCTGGCGCGTGTCGGCTGCGGCTTCGAAGCAGGCAAGGGCGGCTTCGGCGTTTTCCCACAGGTAGGAGGTGTCCCACGATTTTTCCATGTACAACAGCCCTTTGGTGGCCACGCCGTTGCGGTCATCAGTCATCTTGAACTGGTCCAGGCCCGCGAGGCATGCCTCGTAAGCGAACCGGCGGAGGGCGTCGTTCTTGAGCACACGGGAGCTGAGCAGCAGGGTGCGGAAAGCAACCGAGTAAGCCACGTTTTCTTGCGGATCGTAGGTGTCGTGGTTAATGCTGCCGAAGATGCCGCCGGCACGAACAAAAACGTCCGCCTTCTCTTTCAACGAGGCGCGATAGTCCGCGAGGCTCCGGGCGGTGAGCGCCGCTTGCAGTTGCACGATGAACAAGCCGTCGGCCGAGGTCTGCCAGTAGGGGTCATTCCCGCCGTCCGGCGATTTCCGATAGAGCTTTCCATCCGGGGTGGTGCGGCGGGGGAACCAGCCGTTTGGCGCCGGCTCGAGGTTCTGTTGGATCCACGCGGCGCAGCGCACGGCCATGCGCCGCATGCGGTCCGCACGAGGATCCAGGCCCAGCTCGTCGGCGAAGATCAGGAGTTGGCAGGCCACTTTGGCCATCGAACCGGGGCAGAACCAGTCGGAGTGGTGCTTGTAGTTCAGACAGAACTTGCCCGTGGTGGTCTCACGGTAACCGCGGATGAAGCCGGTTTGTTCGTCGAGGAAGCCACCCTCGAGCACGTGGTCCAGGATCGCGAGCGCCTTCGCCTTTTCTTCCGGCTTGTTGAGGAAGTCGCCCCAACGATAGATCTCCCACGCGCCCCCCACCGCGTTCGCGGCCCAGCCCGGCCCTTCCAGGTTGCCGAAGTCATGCCAACCCATGATCTCCGCCTCCGGATTGACAAAGCTGGAGATTGATACGAGGTGCCCGCGTTCGTCCCGCTTCAGGGTTTTGTCCAGCGTGAAGCGGATCGAGTCGCGTGCCGAGTCCACGATGGTGTATTTGGAATTCTCCGGTACGTAGAAGGGGCGAGAGCTGCCATCCTCGACCGCCAGGGCGGAGGTGGTGGCGCACAGTGTGAGGAGGGAGCCAGTGCAGATGGTGTGCAGGTTCATAGCTGCGAGTTGGAGTCGAGTTTGCATCTGGAGGTCGTCCGCCTCAAGCGCCTTCTGCATGGCTTAACGGTTTAACACACTGACCCCTGTGGCCAACCGGACACACTTCGACTCGTAGGGTTGGAGCGTGACGGATTCGACGCCTCCCTTGACCACCTCTTCCAGCACGTTGACTTCGTCGGCGCCTTGGAGATCGGCGGGCGTGGACACGTCGTCGCGCGTGAGGGTGACGGGTTTGCCTTCCACTTCGCGCAGATGCAGGCAGACGCCATCGCCATGGCTGGCAGGCCGGGCTTCCACCAGGAGTACGTTGGGCGCGCTGATTGTCAGGGCGGAGAGCCGCTGCGGCTCTCGGGCGGCGCCGGTCTTGACCGGAGGCAGAACGCGCGTGACCAGCGGGACCCGCGAGGACCAGCCGAAGCGCGTGGCGAAGGTGCGGCTCGTGTCTTTGGTCGAGGTGAGGTAGTAGTGCCACTTGAACTCGCCCTCCTGCTCGGCGCGGAAGTTGGTGAACCAGTAGTTGTTCATCACCCATGAATAGATGTGCGGCTTTTCGACACGCGTCACCGGCTGCCACTTGCCGAGGTTCAAGTCGCCCAATTGCACCAGCGGCGCTTGTTCGCTGCCGGTGACGATCTGTCCGCCGGGAGTGCGAATGGCAATGAAGCTTTGCAGCGTTTGCCAGTCGGAAGCGGAGCCGGGGATCTGGTCGATGCCGGGCGTGACACAGCCGCCCTGGGCTTCGTAGAGCATCTGGCTGTCGGGCGCATGGAACGGCAGCGCCACATACACCGACTCGGGCGTGGTAATCGGCAGCTTGCGGATATTGAAGTGCAGCTCGAGGCGCTTGTCGGTATCGTACAGACGTATCTCAACGCGGACGCCATGGTTGGTCGTGCAGCCGTCGAGGTCGGCAGTGAGGAGCAGGCTCCTCCAGATCGGGCCGTTGGCGCCGGGGTTCACCTTGACGTTACGCAGCGAGCTGCGTTGGAAGACTCCCGGTTTCATGTCCCGGTTGGCCGGCATCGTTTCATAGAGGCACTGGCCCAGACCCCACGCGGCTTGCTGATCGACAAGCTCCTGGCCAGTCTCCTTGTCCATGAGGCTGCGGATGGCGCCTTTTTCCGGATCCACCGTGAGCTTGTAGAAGGGGTTTTCCAGCGTGAGCGACGCGTCGGCGGGCTTCTGGTTTGCGCGTGGTTGATCGGTCGTTTCGAGGCGCAGAATCTTGAAACCAAGCGGCGGCACGTCGCGCACCCACAACGCCCAGTAGGCGCCTTCCGCGCGCCGTTCCATGGGCTGCGCGAGCACGGATCCGCTGCCGTCGAGCAGGCGGAACTCCCGATCCAGCGGCAGCATCTCGCGGTCGATGAACACACGCACCAGGCCGGAGCGGGGCCAGTTCAGGGTGTTGAAGACGGCCAGCGTGGGCGCGTCGGCGCGTGGCAGGAACTCCTGTACCAGGCCCATGGCTTCCTCGCGCAGGAGATTGGCATTCTTGACCGCCGACCAAACATAGGAGGCCTTCTCCCCCCACTGCACTTGCGAGTTCTCCGCCAGCGGGTCGCTGATGCTTTCGGCGGCGCCGTAGGTATGTTCCTGGTAAAAGAGCAGATCGTCCTGAATTGCGGCGGCGCGCTGCATGGTCTTGGGGCTGATCGGCGCACCGAGCAAGGACGCGATAGCGAGCAGGCCGTGGTTCACCTGCATGGCGGTCTGGGTTTCCCGCGCGGCGGCGGTTTCACGGGCGGCTGAGCCGAAACCATCGGTCCACCAATCGGGCCAAGCCTGACGGCGCACAGGCAGCTTGCCGCTGTGCTCGGTTTCGACCCACGAGAGGAACTCCTGTGCCGTCGAGAGACGCAGTTTGGGCCAGGCGAATTGCTCGTTCCAGGCCTTGACGAGGTCGCAGGCGATGGTCGAGGGCGGCGAGTTATCGGTGAAGTAACCGGAGAACTGCACGCCGATGCGGTCAAAGGGAAAGGAACGTTCCTCCAGCGAGAGCAGATATTTCTCCAAGCCGGGTTGGAAGATCGCCCGATCTCCCTTTTCGATACCCCAGAAATTGGCGGTCATGTAGTGGTCGCTCCGGTACGCCAGCACCCGCTTGCCGGAGGGCGATTCCCACCAGAACGCCGTCGGTTTGTCGAAGGGCAAGATGGAACGAGTCTGGTTGATGCCCATCGTCAGGTAGCGGATACCGATGTCGCTAAAGTAATCCGGAAGGCACCAGCCCGCGCCGTTGACATCGTTTTGCATGGCCGTGCGGGGGGAGACACCGAGCTCGTCCTTTAATGCGCGGAGGGGTCGCAGCAGGGCCGCCAGCGAGCTATCCGTGGCAATCTCCGACATGTTGAGCATCAGGCCGCAGATTTCGAGGCGGCCTTCCCCCAGGCGCCGCTTGAGGCGCTCGATCTGTTTGGCCGGGCGCCCTTTGAGGTATTCGCGCACGGCCCACGAGGTCTCGCAAGTCCAGCGAAACCGGGCGTCGTCGGGAAAGCCGTCGGTCAGATCGCAGTAATCAAGGGCGTAGTCGATATAGCGGAGGTGTTCGGGGAGTATCTCGGTCTGGGGCCGGGTGTAACCGATGTCAGTATGTGTGTGCTGGGTCAGATAGACCGTCCACCGACGCGGGGGTTGGACCGTGAAGGGACCGAAGTCCCGCTCGAGCCCAGGTGCCGCGAGATGCACGGAAACCGAGGTGGGCGCCGTGAGCGGGGGGACGTCGATGTCCAGGGTCTGTCTTCCCTTGGCGAGCTGCACAACGCTCGTGGTGCGGGTTCCGGGCCATGCTGGAGAGACAAGCCGCACTGCGACATTGGAGAGGCCGCCGGACTCAATGGCGACCATCAGGAAGTTACGCTCGCCGACCGTGGTTCTGGGAATGAGCGAAGAGCTGCTGAGGCTGACCGATTGGACGGACGGTGGGGCTGGCGCGGTTGCGACTTCCCCGCCGCGGGCTTCAGCAGGGGCGACCGTGAGGCAAACCAGGCAGGCCAGAACGCTCGAAAGCGACCGGGCTGACAGCTTGGGGAGCGGAGTGTTAATCATGCGGCGATGTTCCGATGCCAGAGCCCTGGCCGCAAGCCGCAAAAGCGCAGCTCCGGGCAACAAGGCTTCATGCGACAGGCGAGCTACAACGAAACCTCTGGCCGGAGGTGGTGCCGGTCGCGCTGCGACCGACGGCGCCTCGCAACGCGAGTCGCCCTCCATGAACCTGGGCCGTTGGGCATGCAACCTTTTGTTGCAGGTGCAACAAAAGGTTGCTATGGCAGGTTCATGGTCACAATACGCGCCAATTTTGGTGTCAGGGCTTCCCATGAACCGGCCTCCACCGGTAGGGCGAGACTCCGTCGAGCCCTGACCCTTCAACGCTGAGGCTTACACCAGGCCCTGGTCAAGCATCGCGTCCGCGACTTTGACGAAGCCGGCGATGTTGGCCCCGACCACCAGGTTGCCCGCATGGCCGTACTCGGCGGCCGTGTCATAGGCGTTTTTGTGGATGGTGATCATGATCTGGTGCAGCCGGTTGTCAACTTCCTCGCGGGTCCACGGCAGACGCATCGAGTTCTGCACCATCTCCAGACCCGACGTGGCCACGCCGCCGGCATTGGCCGCCTTGCCCGGGCCGTAGAGGATCTTCTTCGCCAGGAACATGTCCACCCCCGCCGGCTCCGTCGGCATGTTGGCCGCTTCGGCGACCAGGTAGCAACCGTTGTCGAGCAGCTTCCGGGCATCGTCGTCGTTGATCTCGTTTTGCGTCGCACACGGGAAGGCGCAGTCGCATTCGACGCCCCACGGGCGCTGCCCCTCGAAGTATTTGGCGCCGAATTTGTCCGCGTACTCTTTGATGCGGCCCCGCCGCACATTCTTGAGGTCCATGACCCAGGCCAGTTTCTCCTCGTTGATGCCGTCCTTGTCATGGATGAAGCCGTTGGAGTCGGACATGGTGACGGGTTTGGCGCCGACCTGGATGAGTTTCTCGACGGTGTACTGGGCGGCATTGCCCGAGCCGGAAACCGTGCCGACTTTGCCTTCGATCGTCTCGCCGCGGGTTTTGAGCATCTCCTGGGCGAAATAGACGCAGCCGTAGCCCGTGGCCTCCGGGCGAATCAGCGACCCCCCCCAGTTGAGGCCCTTGCCGGTCAACACGCCGGTGAACTCATTGGCCAGGCGCTTGTATTGGCCGAAGAGATAGCCGATCTCGCGGCCACCCACGCCGATGTCGCCGGCCGGGACGTCGGTGTCTGGACCCACGTGGCGGAACAACTCGGTCATGAAGGACTGACAGAAGCGCATCACTTCGTTGTCAGACTTGCCTTTGGGGTCGAAGTCCGACCCCCCTTTGCCGCCGCCCATCGGCAGGGTGGTCAGGGAGTTCTTGAACACCTGTTCGAAGGCGAGGAACTTGAGGATGCTGGCGCAGACCGTCGGGTGGAAGCGGAGGCCGCCTTTGTAGGGCCCAATGGCGCTGTTCATCTGGATGCGGAAACCCCGGTTGATCTGGAACTGGCCCTTGTCATCCTGCCAGGGAACGCGGAAAATCATCATCCGTTCCGGCTCCACGATGCGCTCCAGGACCTTTCCATCCCGGTACTTCCGGTGGCGCTGAAGGGCCGGTTCGATCGATTCCAGCACTTCCGTAACGGCCTGGAGGAACTCCGGTTCGCTGGCGTTGCGCTTCCTGACTATTTCGAGGGTATCTTGAATGAGTGCCATGGGTGTTTACTCCTGGTTGGTTGGACTGGCAGGTTGCGTGTCGGCGGTTGGGTTTCGGGCAGGCGGCAGCCCGTGGCCGCCGCTGCGTCCACAAGCGGCCACGCCGTGGCGGAGGCCCGTCCTTCGCGGCGCCGGCCGAGACCTGGTCAATGGTCGCCTGCATGAAACCGCCAAGGTGTTAGCCAAATCCAGCCGCAAAGTCCATAACTATTTTCATAACTCGAATATGCCCAGTATAATTCCTGTCAATGCAGCCCCCGGCGCATGAGCGCGGGGACCGGCGGTCCCGCCGGCCCGAACCGCCGCCTTCCGCCGGGCCGGGGGGCGGGCGGGAGTATAGAGTTGACGCCGCCGGGATTCCGCCTAGGGTGCATGTCAATAGAGTGATGACATACTATTCGTTTCTGCAATGCAGATCGACACGCTGAAGGTCTTTTGCGACGTGGTGCGCCTGCGCAGCTTTTCCCGGGGTGCGGAGGCGAACGGCGTGTTGCAGGCGACGGCGAGCCTGACGGTGCAGCGGCTGGAAAGGCACCTGGGCGTGCCGCTGATCGACCGGTCCTGCCGGCCCTGGAAGCTGACCCGCGAGGGCCGCATCTTCTACGACGGCTGCCGGGTGACGCTCGAACGCTATTACGAGCTGGAGAACCAGGTGCGCGGCAACCAGACCGCCGCCGACCGGGTGGTGCGCGTCGCGGCCATCTACTCGGTGAACCTGCGCGACATGAGCCGCTGCGTGCGGCGGTTCAACGAGCTGCGACCGCAAGTGCGCGTGGAGCTTGAGTACCTTCATCCGAGCCGGGTGTGTGAGCGGGTGCTCAACGACGAGGTGGATTTGGGCATCATCTCCTTTCCGCAGGGCCGGCGGGACTTGACGGTGATCGCGTGGCGGGAGGAGCCCATGGTGGTGGCCTGTCCGCCGCAACACCGGCTGGCCAAACAGCGGCGCATCGCCGTAAAGCAGCTTGCCGGCGAGTCGTTTGTGGGCTTCGACGCGGATCTGGTCATCCGCAAGAAGATAGACGCCTTCCTGCGCACGCAGGGCGTGGCGGTGGTGGTCGTGCTGACCTTCGACAACATCGAGGCGGTCAAGCGGGCCGTGGAGGTCGGTTCGGGCGTGGCGATTCTGCCGCGACCCACGCTGGAGCACGAACTCCAGGCGCGGACGCTTGCCGCGGTGCCGTTCACGACGTCGCGCTTTGTGCGGCCGCTGGGGATGGTCTATCGCCGCGGCCGCCGGCTCTATCCCAACACTGAGGCGTTCATCGCCCTGCTGCAAGACAACGGCGGCATTGCGTCTGGCAAGGAAAAGGCGCAAACCTGAACTGATGCAAACCAAGCCGTCCGCGCTGAGCACCGGGATGCCCGGACTGGACCGGGTGCTGCAGGGGCTTTTGCCCGGCGACAATGTGGTGTGGGAAGTGGACAGCATCCAGGATTATCTGCCGGTGCTGGGTCCCCTGAGCAGCGAAGCCGGCCGGCTGAAGCGAAAGCTGATCTATTTCCGTTTCGCGCGCCACGCCCCGGTGTTGGGCGAGGAATGCGGCGCCGAGATCCATGTGCTCAATCCGCAGGAGGGTTTCGAGCGGTTCCTGACCGAAATCCTCGACGTGATCGAGCGAGCCGGTCCGGGCGCGTTCTACATTTTCGATTGTCTGTCCGACCTGGCGGCGGACTGGTTCAGCGACCGGATGCTGGGCAACTTCTTCATGATCGCCTGTCCCTACCTGTATGAGCTGGGCACCATCGCTTATTTTGCGCTTCAGAAGAACCTGCATTCCCTCCATGCGACCCACTCGATCTTCAACACCGCCCAGGTGATCCTGGAGGTTTATCGGAAAGAGAACCGCCTGTTCATCCACCCCATGAAAGTGTGGCAGCGTTACTCGCCCACCATGTACATGCTGCACAGTTGGGAGGGGGACGAATTCAGGCCCGTCACCAGCAGCGCGACGATCACTGATATTCTCGCCGGGGTGCCCAAGCCCTGGCTGGAGTTCACCATCCACCGGCCGGGTGTCTGGGTGCACACCTTCCACCAGACGCAACAAGCTGTCCACGCCCTGCGAGCCGGCCAGGCAGTGGACGCGGGGGCAGACGAGTTGTTCCAGCGCTTGCTCAAGATGATCGTCACGCGGGATGAGCGATTCCAGAAACTGGCCCGGGAGTATTTCGACCTGGAAACGCTGGTGGAGATCATGCAGCGGATGATCGGCACCGGCCTGATCGGCGGCAAAACGCTCGGCATGCTGCTGGGCCGGTCCATCCTCAGGAAGTCCGATGCCCGATGGTCGGAGCGATTGGAGAGCCACGACTCGTTCTACGTGGGCTCCGATGTGTTCTATACCTATCTGGTGCAGAACGGTTGTTGGTGGTTGCGTCGCCGCCAGAAGGATTTCAACGTCCAGTTGCAGCGGGCGGGGGAGGCGCGGCAACGCATCCTCCAGGGCACTTTCCCCTCGAATATCCAGGATCAGTTCATGGAGATGCTGGAGTATTTCGGCCAGTCGCCGCTCATCGTCCGTTCGAGCAGCTTGCTGGAAGACAACTACGGCAACGCCTTTTCCGGCAAGTACGAGAGCGTCTTCTGCGCCAACCAGGGCGCGCCGCAGGAACGCCTGGAAGCGTTCATGAACGCGGTTCGCACCGTGTACACCAGCGCGATGAGCGAGGAGGGTCTGCGCTATCGCCTCCACCACGGCTTGCTGGACCGGGACGAGCAGATGGCGCTGTTGGTGCAGCGCGTTTCCGGGGAGATGTACGGCAACCTGTTCTTTCCGCACGTTGCCGGCGTCGGCTTCTCGTTCAATCCCTTTGTGTGGCATGAGGACATCGACCCGCAGGCGGGCATGCTCCGGCTGGTCTTTGGCCTGGGCACGCGCGCCGTGGACCGCACGGACGACGATTACACCCGGCTGGTCGCGCTCAACGCCCCCCTCAAACGCCCGGAGGCCAAACCGGATGAAGTGCGCGAATATGCCCAACGGCGCGTGGACGTGCTCGACTTGAAGGCCAACGCCCTCTTGAGCCGGGAATTCGATGTGGTAGCCCAGGCGTTCCCCGCCGACCTGGTGGACCTGTTCGCCACGCGTGATGAGTACACCCCCAGCCACGCGCTCAATAAAGACCAGGAAAACGCGTTCTTTGGCGTGCTCACCTTCGAGCGGTTGTTCGCCGAAACGGACTTCGTGCCGACCATGCGGGAGCTTTGCCGGACGCTACAGCGGGCGTATGATTACCCCGTCGATATCGAGTTCACGGCCAACTTCACTCGGGACGGCAGATTCCGGGTCAACCTCCTCCAGTGCCGCCCGTTCCAGGTTAAGATTGGCGGCGAAGGCAGCCGCGTCCAGATGCCCGACAAAGTCGAACCGCATCGCCTCTTCTTCGAATCGCGGGGACCTATCGTGGGTCACAGCCTGGCTACGCTCATCGACCGGCTGATTTATGTCGTGCCGTCGGTGTACAGTCAGATGAGCATGAGCCAGCGATATTCGGTGGCACGCACCATCGGACGCTTGATCCATCTGGATCCGCCGGGCAAACGCAACACGATTATGCTGGTCGGGCCAGGGCGCTGGGGCACGTCCATGCCTTCGCTGGGAGTGCCCGTCTCCTTCGCCGAGATCAACACCGCGTCGGTGATCTGCGAGTTGACGTTGATGCACGAGGGCCTGGTCCCGGATGTGTCGCTGGGGACGCACTTCTTCAACGACCTGGTGGAAATGGACATGCTGTATCTTGCTGTCTCCCCGGGCCGCGAGGGTCATGCGTTGAATGAGAGCCTGGCCTGCCAGCGACCCAACCAACTGGCTGCGCTGCTGCCCTCGGCGAGCGCCTTGGCGGAAGGGCTGCGGGTGGTGGACTCGGGCAGCCTGGCCACCAACGGGAGCGCGCTCTTCCTCAACGTCGATTCCATGAACCAGCGTGGGATCTGCTACTGGGCCGGCCAAGCATGAAGGGTTACCCTGCGAAACAGGGCCTGTACGATCCGCAGTTCGAGCATGACTCGTGCGGCGTGGGCTTTGTGGTGAACGTCAAAGGCCAGCGCTCCCACGACATCATCCACCAGGCCCTCCAGATTCTGGTCAACCTGCGGCACCGCGGCGCCTGCGGTTGCGAGGCCAACACGGGCGACGGCGCGGGGATCCTGATTCAGATGCCGCACCGCTTTCTTCAGCAAGCCTGCGCCGATGCCGGTATCCCTTTACCCGATCCCGGTGGCTATGGCGTGGGTAACATCTTTCTGCCAGGTGAGGTTGCCCCCCGGCGCAAGTGCGAGCGGCGCCTGGCGGAAATCGTCGCCGAAGAAGGCCAGCAGTTGCTCGGCTGGCGGGTCGTGCCCACCAACAACAGCAACCTGGGCGGAACGGCCCGCGCGGGCGAACCCGTCGTGCAACAGGTCTTCATCGGCCGCAGCCCGAACCTCCGCACGGAGATGGATTTCGAGCGCAAGCTCTACGTGATCCGCCGCCGGGCCGAGAACGCCATTCGCTATTCCGGCAGCAAAGCCACCGCCAGCTTCTACGTGTGCAGCTTGTCGTACAAGACCCTGGTCTATAAGGGCATGTTGATGTCCGAGCAGGTCGAGGAGTTTTATCCGGACCTGACTGACCCGGCGATGGAGAGCGCGCTGGCGTTGGTACACTCGCGTTTCAGCACCAATACCTTTCCCAGTTGGCCCCGGGCGCATCCCTACCGCTACCTGGCGCACAACGGCGAGATCAACACCCTGCGCGGCAATATCAACTGGATGCGCGCCCGCCAGGCGCTGTTCGAGTCGGATTGGTTCGGCGATGACCTGAAGAAAATCATGCCGGTCATCTGCGAAGACGGCAGTGACTCGGCCATGTTTGACAACTGCCTCGAGCTGCTCGTGTTGGCCGGACGCTCGCTGCCGGAGGCGATCATGCTGATGATCCCGGAGCCGTGGGCGAACCACGAAAGCATGAGCCAGGAGAAGAAAGCATTCTACAAGTTCCATAGTTGCCTCATGGAACCGTGGGACGGCCCCGCCTCGATCGCGTTCACCGACGGCGTGCGCATCGGCGCCTGCCTCGACCGCAACGGCCTCCGCCCGTCGCGTTACTACGTGACGAAGGACGATCTGGTCATCATGGCCTCGGAAGTTGGCGTGCTCGACATGGCCCCCGAGCGTGTGCTCAGCAAAGGACGTCTCCAGCCCGGCCGCATGTTCCTCATCGACACCGAAGAGGGTCGCATCGTCGCCGATGAGGAGATCAAACAGAAGATCGCCGCCGCCCGCCCTTATCAGCAGTGGTTGGACAGCCACCTGGTGGAACTCTCCGAGCTGCCCGACCCGCCCGAATTGCCCGAACCCGACCACCGCACGGTGCTGCAGCGCCAGCAAGCCTTTGGCTACACGTTCGAAGAGCAACGTCTCCTGCTCGCCCCCATGGCCCGCGACGGCGTCGAGGCCGTGGGCTCCATGGGCACCGACACCCCGCTGGCCGTGCTCTCCGACAAGCCGCAACTGCTCTATGCTTATTTCAAGCAGCTCTTCGCACAGGTGACCAACCCGCCGATCGACAGCATCCGCGAGGAGATCGTCACCTCCGCGACCGTGATGGTCGGCTGCGAGCACAACTTGCTCAAGCCCGGCCCCGAAAGCTGTCGCCTGATCGAACTGAAGTCGCCCATCCTCACCAACGAGGAGCTGGCCAAGCTCAAGCATGTGACCGCAAACCAGTTCCAGGCCGTCACGCTGCCGATTCTGTTCAAGATCAACCATGGCGGCGCGGGTCTGGAGAAGGCCTTGGAGGACCTGTTCGCGCAGGCCAGCCAGGCCATTCGGGACGGCGTCAACCTCCTCATCCTGTCCGACCGCGGCCTGACGCACGACCTGGCGCCGGTCCCGGCCCTGCTCGCCGTGGCCGGGTTGCATCATCACCTGCTGCGCGAAGGCACCCGCACCCGCGTCGGCCTCGTGCTCGAGTCGGGCGAACCGCGTGAAGTCCACCACTTCTCCCTGCTCATCAGCTACGGGTGCAGCGCGATCAATCCCTACCTCGCCTTTGAGACCCTCGACGACATGATCCGCGAGGGCTTACTGGTGAACATGGACCACCGCACGGCCTGCACGAACTACGTCAAAGCCGCCGTCAAAGGCGTGGTCAAAGTCTGCTCGAAGATGGGTATCTCGACCCTCCAGAGTTACCAGGGCGCGCAGATCTTCGAGGCGGTGGGACTGAACAAGCTGGTCATCCAGAAGTTCTTCACCGGCACTCCCTCGCGCGTGGAAGGCATCGGCCTGGAGGTCATCGCCCGTGAAGTGCAACTGCGCCACGAACACGCCTTCCCGCGCATCGCGGTCAACGGCAAGGTGCTCGACCCTGGCGGCAACTACCAGTGGCGCAGCGACGGCGAGTTCCACCTCCTCAATCCGGAGACCATTCACCGGCTGCAACGTTCCACGCGCACCGGGGATTACCCGCTTTTCAAGGAATACTCCGCCGCCGTCAATCTCCAGACCAGGAAACTCTGCATGTTGCGCGGCTTGCTCGGGCTGAAGTTCGCGCCGCATGTGATTCCAATCGAGGAAGTCGAGCCGGCCGAAGCGATCCTGAAACGGTTCAAGACCGGCGCCATGTCTTACGGCTCAATCAGCCAGGAAGCGCACGAAACCCTCGCCATCGCCATGAACCGCATCGGCGGCAAGAGCAACACCGGCGAAGGCGGCGAAGACCCGGCCCGCTATCTGCCCCTGCCCAACGGCGACTCGCGCAACAGCGCCATCAAACAGGTCGCTTCAGCCCGCTTCGGCGTGACCAGCCTCTACCTCGTCAACGCCCGGGAACTCCAGATCAAGATGGCCCAGGGCGCCAAGCCCGGCGAAGGCGGTCAGTTGCCCGGCGCCAAGGTCTATCCCTGGATCGCCAAGGTGCGTCACTCGACTCCCGGCGTCGGCCTCATCTCGCCCCCGCCACATCACGATATTTACTCGATTGAAGACCTGGCGGAGTTGATCCACGACCTCAAGAACGCAAATCCCCAGGCCCGCATCAGTGTCAAGCTGGTCTCCGAAGTGGGGGTGGGCACCATCGCCGCCGGCGTCGCCAAGGCGCACGCCGAAGTGGTGCTCATCAGTGGCTACGATGGCGGGACGGGCGCCTCGCCACAAACCAGCATCAAGCACGCCGGCCTGCCCTGGGAACTCGGCCTGGCCGAGACCCACCAGACCCTGCTCCTGAACAACCTCCGCAGCCGGATCGTCGTCGAAACCGACGGCAAGCTCTTGACGGGCCGGGATGTCGTCATCGCTGCGCTGTTGGGGGCGGAGGAGTTCGGCTTCTCGACCGGGCCACTGATCGCCCTCGGCTGCATCATGATGCGCGCGTGCCACCTGAACACCTGCCCGGTCGGCGTGGCCACGCAAAACCCGGAGCTGCGCAAGCTCTTCACCGGCCAGCCCGAATACGTCGTCAACTTCATGCGGTTCATCGCCCTGGAAGTGCGCGAGTTGATGGCCCAACTGGGCTTCCGCCACTTCCACGAGATGGTCGGCCGCGTCGATCGGCTCGAAGTCAAAAAAGCCATCCACCACTGGAAGGCCAAGGGCCTGGACTTCGCCAACATCCTTTACCAGCCGGAAGTTGGACCTGACGTGGGCCGCTACTGCCAGATCCCGCAGGACCACGGCCTCGAAAAGTCACTCGACCAGCGTATCCTGATGAAGATTTGCGAGCCAGCCCTCGAACGCCGTGAACCGGTGCGCGCCACGCTGCCCATCCGCAACGTCAACCGCGTCGTCGGCACGATCGTGGGCAGCGAAGTCACCCGCCGTTATGGGGCCACTGGCCTGCCGCAGGACACCATCCGCATCAAGTTCAAGGGCTCGGCGGGACAGAGCTTCGGGGCCTTTATCCCAAAGGGCATGACCTTCATCCTCGAAGGCGACTCGAACGACTACATCGGCAAGGGCCTCTCCGGCGGCAGGATCATCGTGTATCCGCCGGCTGGCTCGACCTTCGTGTCGGAGGAGAATATCATCATTGGCAACGTCGCGTTCTATGGGGCGACGAGCGGCGAAGCCTACATCCGCGGCATGGCCGGTGAGCGTTTCTGTGTCCGCAACAGCGGCCTCCACGCGGTCGTCGAGGCCGTGGGCGACCACGGCTGCGAATACATGACCGGCGGCCGCGTCGTCGTGCTCGGGGCGACGGGCCGCAACTTCGCGGCCGGCATGAGCGGCGGCATCGCCTACGTCCTCGATGAGCCCGGCGACTTCGCCACGCGCTGCAACCGGCAAATGGTCGGGCTGGAGCGACTGGAAGACGCCGGCGAAATCGAGCAGGTCCGCCAGATGATCACGCGCCACGCCGATTACACGCGCAGCCAGCGCGCCTTCAAGATCCTGGCCTTGTGGGAACACTTCGCCACGCGCTTCGTCAAGGTCATCCCCAGGGACTACAAACGCATGCTGGCCGCCATGCAGCGGGTCAAGGACTCCGGTCTAAGTGGCGATGACGCCGTGATGGCCGCCTTCGAGGAAAATGCGCGGGATCTCGCCCGCGTCGGCGGCGGCTGATCATAGAAAGTGAAAGGGGTCAAACTATAGCTTTGCCACGTTAAGAGGAGAATCTATAGTTTGACCCCCTTTCTCGAACCAGTCCCGCAATTCCAGCACCGTCTGTGGATAATCGGACACAGCCCAGAATCCAACCGGTTGCGGCCACTTGAGTCAAGTGCATAGCCCGATTCTTTTTTTCTTTTTCGAAACGCCTTTTTCATCGACACCCTCACCTTCGCCGTTAGAACTGGTCCTATGTCGTTCTACGCCGACCTGCACCTGCACTCCAAGTTTGCACGCGCCACCAGCGGCGACGCGGATTTGGAACATATGGCACTGTGGGCGGCGAAGAAAGGCGTGAGCGTCCTCGGCACCGGCGACTTCACCCATCCGGCGTGGCTTGCGGAAATCCGAGAAAAACTCGCCCCCGCCGAACCCGGGCTGTTCCGACTTTGTCCCGACCTGGAGCAATGGGTCGCGCAGCAATGGCCCGCCTTCGCGCGACAGCCGACCCGGTTCCTGCTCCAGGTCGAAATCTCCACTATCTACAAGAAGGCCGGCCGCACGCGCAAGGTGCATCACTGCATTTACGTGCCGGATCTCGCCTCGGCGGAGCGACTCATCCAGCGCCTCACGCGCATCGGCAATCTCAAATCCGACGGCCGCCCCATCCTCGGCCTCGACTCGCGTGATCTGCTCGAAATCACGCTCGAATCGGGCGAAGGCGCCTTCCTCATCCCGGCGCACATCTGGACGCCGTGGTTTGCCGTGCTCGGCTCCAAGTCCGGCTTCGATTCGATCGAGCAATGCTATGGTGAACTCGCGTCGCACATCTTCGCGCTGGAAACCGGCCTCTCCTCTGATCCGCCCATGAACTGGCGGCTCTCGCAACTCGACCGCTTCCGGCTCGTCTCCAACTCCGACGCCCATTCCCCGGCGAAAATTGGCCGCGAGGCCTGCGTGTTCGACTGCGCGCTTGACTACTTCGCCATGCGCCGCGCGTTGGCGACTGGGAGTGGTTATGCCGGCACCGTGGAATTCTTCCCCGAGGAAGGCAAGTATCACCTGGATGGCCACCGCACCTGCGGCGTCTGCTTCGCGCCCGAACAGACTAGAAAACACGGCGGGGTCTGTCCAAGCTGCGGCAAGCAACTCACGGTGGGCGTGATGCACCGCGTGGCTGAACTGGCCGACCGGCCGGAGGGCGTACGGCACTCGCAGGCCAAACCGTTCCGCAGTCTCGTCCCGCTGGCAGAAGTGCTGGCGGAGATCTACCGGGTGGGCGCGGGCAGCCGCAAGGTTTCGGATGCCTACGAACAGCTCGTCCGCGAGCTGGGTTCCGAACTTTTCATCCTCCAACAGATGCCGCTCGACGAACTCCGTAAGACCAGTTCGCCGCTGTTGACCGAAGGCATCGCCCGCATGCGGCAGTCACGCGTCATTCGCCAACCTGGCT
>Ga0315274_10002050_pt1 | contig 30843 bp, 18 predicted proteins | sample YL17G02_20_MG_FD_203700 | JGI IMG/M metagenome (GOLD analysis project Ga0315274, IMG submission 203700) | Sediment microbial communities from Yellowstone Lake, YNP, Wyoming, USA - YL17G02_20 | ecosystem: Environmental > Aquatic > Freshwater > Lake > Sediment | place: USA: Wyoming | collected...
GCAACTCGTTCATGACTTATACCGTTCCACAGGCGGTCATCAAGTTCCGGCAGGGTTTTGGCCGGTTGATACGCCGCCGCACCGATCGCGGCACGATAGTCGTCCTTGATCGCCGTATCATGACGAAGTACTATGGAAAAGTGTTCCTTGAATCCCTGCCTGGCGTTCCCATTTTCAAAGGAACTCAGGATATGCTGTATGCTGTCTTGAGCGAGTTCTATGAAGCATAGCCTAGCCGTGAGCGACCGTGGATGGAGCCGATCATGAACCTGGATATTCGGATTGACATTTCGAGGTGCAAGGCATCAGCCGTGGGCGAGAACCATGGCATTACCCCCGCGGATCTAAGAGCGATTGTACCTCGGGTTGAGGCCGCGCACCGGATTCTTCGACAGGAACGTGCCGACGGGAAGTACGGCTTTTACGATCTTTACAGGGACGACGCCGTCTTTGATAACATGAAAGCAACCGCCGCAACGTTTCTCTCAAAGAACTATGAGAATCTGGTTATCCTCGGCATTGGAGGTTCGGCGCTGGGAACAACGGCCCTCGTGACGGCCTTAAAGCCGCCGTACTACAACCTCTTGAGCCGCCGCGCGCGCGGCGGCACGCCCAGGGTCTTCGTGATGGACAACATCGACCCCGTCTCGTTTCATCGGATGATGCGGCTGTGTCCGCCGAAGCGAACGCTGTACAACGTGATATCGAAGTCGGGCGAAACGTCGGAGACCGTATCGCAGATGCTGATCGTCCTCGATGCTATCGAGAAGAGCCTCGGTGTCGATGCCGTGAAGGACCACGTCGTGGTCACGACGAACCCGAGAGACAAGGCCACAAGCCTTTTGCACAGCGTCGCCGACCACTACCACCTCAAGGACTTCGCGCTACCCTTCAATGTGGGCGGTCGTTTTTCCGTGTTCTCGCCGGCCGGAATGTTCCCCGCGGCCATCCTCGGAATGGACCTCGATGCCCTGCGCGAGGGATGTGCCGCGATGGACGCGCGGTGCAGCGTGCTTCCCATGGCGGAGAATCCCGCCTATCTCCGTGCAGCCGTGCAATACCTGGCGCATACCGGGAAGGGCAAGGTCATGTCGGTGATGATGCCTTATGCCGATGCCCTCCGCGATGTCGCGGATTGGTACAGACAGTTGTGGGCCGAGAGCCTGGGGAAACGACTGAGCCTGGACGGCGAGGAAGTGTACGCAGGCCAGACCCCCATCAAGTCCCTGGGCGTCACCGACCAGCATTCCCAAGTGCAACTTTACCGCGAAGGGCCGAACGACAAGATCTTCAACATCATCGAGGTAACCCGGTTCGACAAGAACCTCCGCATTCCTTCTCTGCTGACCGAGATTCCGCAATTCGACTATCTTCGCGGAAAGACGATGAACAAGCTGATGGCGGCGGAACTTCGCGGCGCCATGGACGCTCTCAAGATCAGCAACCGGCCCATGTCGCGCATCATACTCCCCCGGATTAGCCTCCACACTGTAGCGCAACTCCTTTACATGCTGGAGGTCGAGACGGCAATGGCCGGACGGCTGTACAATGTCCAGACCTTTGACCAGCCGGGAGTCGACGAGGGAAAGAGAATCGCCCGCGCGCTCATGGGCCAGAGGCGGTAGTGGAATGCGGAACGCGGAACGCGGAATGCAGAATGGGGAATCGGTAATCCCCAATCCCCAATCCCCAATCCCCAATCGGCAATCCCCAATCCCCAATCCAAAAGACGTTGCTGGGGCGCGTCGGGCGCGGCGCTCGTTCCGGTTCTGCGTAACCGCGTGCGTCCTGCTGGCCGTCATGCTTTGGTTGTCCGAGCGGTACTTGAGATTCGAGCTGACCGAAAGCCAATACATCGCCGCATTGACACTTCCCACCGAATCGGCCCGCGCAATCCTCCGGTCCGTCGTCAAGCGCGATGCGGCGCAACATGAGTCCCCTACCCCCAAGTACCTTGAAGCGCTTGCGGAGCGCGAGGAAGAGGACAACATCCTTCCCACCTACGAGAAGGCATACAAGCTCGACCCTTCTAACGAATTCTTAGTCCTGCGGTATGGGTGCGCGCTTTTTGCCGCGGGACGATACGCCGAAGCGCGGAATCGCTTTCGGGAAGCCGCTCTTCTCCCCACCGAGAACGCTTTGCCGAAGTATCTTGAGGCCGCGGCATTGGCGTTCACGGACCCTGCTCAAGGCGATCTGACCGCCTCGCTGGCGCTTGTGGCCAGAGCGAATACGGGAGACGTCCCGGTTGAGTTTCCTGCGCCGCTGTGGTCGAGCGAACTGCCTGCGCGAGGCGTTTGGTACGATAAACTCCGCAGAGGGATTGCCGATGAGTGCTGCGCCCCATTGTACAAGTACGCCGATCTTGTCTTGTCGCAGGCAAAGCATCAGATCGCGCTGCGCAGGGTGCAGTACTGGGATTCCTGGCTATCGACGCTTGAAACCATGGGACAGCGGCTGTGCACAGGAAAACAGACCGGCGCAATCCAGGCGACGGCGGGCATTCGGTTTCAGCTCCGTGCGCTCGAGCAGAGAGAGGCCATTGCTCGCATCGAGTCCGGAGGCACTGAAACCAAAACGATCAGCGCTCTTGCCGCGCGCCGCCAAGAACTCGCCGAAGCACTCGCGAAGCTCGACGAGTTCGAGTCCCATCGCGACCAGCGGATCGCCGCCGCAAGGCCCGCCTACACCCTTCCCCTGGAATTGTGCTGGAAGACGGTGGCCTTGGGCTTCCTGGCCTATCTGCTCACGTGGACCCTTGGACGCGTTCTGCGAACGGACCGGACGGCGTGGGCCCTTCCGCACGCGCCGATGGGCATCTGGGCGCTCGCAGGCGCGGGGGCCGCATTCTTTGCCTTACTGTGCACAATGAGCTTGCTGCGGCCTTCCGGCCTGCAAGTGACTGTGGTGAGATTGGTCTGGTATTTCATAGTCGTAGTCGTGTTTCTTTTCGGCTTGGTATATCCAAAGCTTGCCCTCGACAAGATCGCCCCAATGATACCCCTGGCAGTGCCGCTGTCGGCCCTACCGGAAGATCTTGAGACCTCCGCCCCCGAAACCGACATCGCGGGCAGGAAACGTGATACTGTGCCGAATCCTCCGTCCCGCTGGTGGTACCGAAGAGCCTTTGTTTCCTACGGGCGTCGCTACTACGGGATCCTTGCCGGTTTAGTGCTTTGCGCGATCTCCGTTTGGGTAATCCTGTATTGGGTTGTGTTCTCACTCTACCCGTTTCAGGTCGAGCTTCTGGCCCCCGGTCTGGAAGGCCAAGAGATTCAAGTGGTGCAACAGGCCATCTCCCTGCTAAAGTAGACAGGAAGGTTAATGCTCAGAGAAGTGGGAAGTCCGCCATGCAGGATGACATTGTGGGCGCGCTTGTGGAACGTTGCGTGCGCGGTGACGACCAGGCACAAGCCCTATTCTATACCGAGTATGTCGACCTCGTTCGGCGAAGCGCCGCCTACACGCTCCGGTCCTACTCGATTGAGAGCCCGGTGATGAGTGAAGTGGAGGACATCTGCAACGAGATTTTCGCCCGGCTGTTTGCTGATGGCTGTCGTTCGTTGCGTTCTTTGAGAAACCCAAGGTCGATAAAGGCTTGGCTCGTGACTGTTGCCCGCCGCTACACGGTCGACTATATTCGGAAATGGGCAGGACAAGACCGCCTTCATGCCACAGACGCGTGTGAGGAGCATGAACCCTACGGCGGGGACGCCGAGAAGCAAGTTGTGAACCGCGAGCGTGACGCCATGCTCACGAAATGTCTATCCGCGTTGTCCGACGAGGAACGCTTGATTCTGACACTGTTCTTCGTGCATGGGTGTAAGTATATCGAGATTGCCGCCATGACCGGCAGAAACATCAACACCGTCTCCGCCAAATTGCGGCGGGCAAAAGCTAAGCTCCGGCGCTTACTCAAGGAAGAACGCTATGAGTACTCCTACTGATGTTACCGTCGGCACAGGGCCGCCGGGTTCGTCCTGCTTGTCGAGAGAATTCCTCGAAGAGTACGCCGCGGAGTCGGTTACCCGCCACGCTTCGGCTCAGCCTGCCGAAGACGTCCAACGCCATCTCGCAGCCTGTGCCGAATGCCGGCGCCGACTTGACGCAGCAAAAACAGAGGCGGCTTTCATGCGCGGAGTGTTGGACCTCGGACTGGAAAAACTGCAAGAAGGCTGTCCCACCCAAGAGGACTTGGCGCGTTACCTTGACGATGCGGTTGGCGCGGAAAACCGTGTCGAAATCGAACGGCATCTGGCTCGTTGTGGGCTATGCCGACGCCGATTGGTCCTCCTGTTCGAGGAAGTGCAAACTATATGCAAGTATCCCGCAAATCCGGACATCACCGCGCCTGTTTCACTCGAACAGGCCCGCGAAAAGCTCGTTTCATCGAAGGCAACATCCGACCAACTTACTGGCACGGAGGGCTCTGCTGCAAGTGAGTCAGTTTCTGACCACGGCGAAAACACTGAAGAGCGAAAACAGCGATATTCGTCACAGTCCAGTTGACAAAGCGTTCAGGAGCGGTTATAATTCATCTAAAATCTGAGGATTGTGTGAATTGTAGCGGACACAACGAATTAACTGGGCTCTTGTGCAGGATGCCATACGGAAAGTAGACTCCGCCAGGCGCTCGGAGGAGAACAGAGTGAGCGAACGCGAAGAGAAAGCTTACACCACGTTCGAAGCGGCAAAGATCTGTCACGTGACCCACCACAGCATCAAGAACTGGATCAAGCAGGGCTTGATAAAGGCGTCACGAACGCCGGGCGGACATTATCGAATTCTCGAAAAGGACCTGGATTCCTTTCGCGAACAGTACGATATGTTCCCCCGGGATAAAGGCCCCACCAAGAAGCGCGTCATGGTCGTGGACGACGACCCGGACGCACTGGCGCTTATCGAGCGCATTCTCACCGACGAAGGCTTCGAGCTTATAAAGGTGAGCAATGCCACGGAGGTCGGACTTAAAGCGGCACAACTAAGTCCCGATCTCATTTTGCTCGATTTTCTTATGCCGGAGATTAACGGTTTTGAGGTCTGCAAGGCCCTTCGTGATAATGAACTCACGCGGAGCACGCCGATCATGGCCGTGACCTGCCTCACGAAGGAGAAGGACATCGAGCGCATCTTTGCGTGCGGCGCCGATGAGTATCTTGCAAAACCTTTCAAAGTGGACGATTTGCTGAAAAAGGTTCGGGAATTGGTAGGCAAAGGCCGGCTCACGAATTGACGAGTGGAACTGAGGGCTTCGGGTTTCGGGTGTGAGGCCGGAGAACGAGCCTGAGACCTGAAACATGTTTTCTGTAATGCGCGGGTATCAACGCCGAGCCAGTATTGAACGGAAGATCCTTACGCCCATCCTCTGGGTGGGGCTCATTCCGATCACGGTAGCGCTTATCGTCGGATACGCTGTCACCTACCAGGGCCAGAAAGTCGCTGTACTGCGCAATCTCTCCACGGCAGCCCAAACTACGGCAAGCGGCCTGCAACTTGCCCTGAGTTCGCGTCTGCGCACCGTCCAGACCCTCTCCCACGACCCGGAGATCGCCGCTGCCCTGATAGCGGGTCCAAAACAGTCCGCCGAAGCAAGAGCTTCCCTTGCCAGCCGACTCGATGTCGAGGGAGACGCCGCGCCCGACGGGCCGTCCGAATACACTCTCTATGACGCTGAAGGATCGCTTGTCCTTAGCACGGGCAAGGTTTCCGAGAGCGACCAAGTCCGGGAGACCTGGCCGGCGCAGGTTCAAGAAACGAAGTTTGTTGACTTCAAGTACGACTACGAGACGAACCGCTACTTCGCGCGAAGCGTGGCCCCGGTTTTCGCGCCGAAAACAAACGAGCGGATCGGGTTCCTGTGCGAAGACCAGGATGCACGGAGCCTCCTTTACTACGGCCTTGGCCGTGAGGCGCAAGGCGATTCCGATGCCTCCGGGGCCGACGTGTACCAGATCGCTTATAGAAACCCGCGCGGCGGGTTGCTCATGAACTACCTTGACCCAGGCCCCCCGGCCGTACTTCGCATGGACAATCCTGACCTCAAGTTTCAGGCAGCCGTCCAAGATCCGAAGCACGCAGCCTTCGGCGCCCTCCGGATCCGCCATTATGCCACCCGGGGGACAAATGTGGACGTGATGTTGGCCTACTACCGCTTTATGGGCCAGGAAGGCGGATCCCAAATCTACATTGTCGTCTATCGTCCCGCGGCGGCCGTTTTCGCTTATATCAACCAGTGGGCCTTATACTCCGTAATCGGGAGCGGGATCGTCATCGGCCTCTTCCTCATCTTCTCTTACCGGAGCGTTCACAACAACATCGTGCTGCCGGTCTCGCTCCTGAACGAAGGCGCTCAGATCATTCGACAGGGCGATCTCGATCTCAAACTCAAGATCTTTACCGGCGATGAGATCGAAGAGCTGGCATCCTCATTCAACAAGATGGCGCTCCATCTCAGCCAGAACGTCCGCCAACTCGAAGATTCGGAGGAGAAATACCGAAGCCTGATCAACTCGATGCGGGACGGGATCTATCAGACGGACTCGGAGGGTATCGTCACCTTCGCCAATCCGGCGGGCGCCGATATCCTCGGCTACAGTGCCACGGAGGAGGCGATCGGCCAGAACCTGCGCGAACTCTTTCTTGAAGAGATAGACTATGCCCGCATCTTGAACGAGCTTAACAAGCAATCGTTCGTCGAACGCACGCGCATTTGGATGAAGCGCAAAGACGGACGGGCCATCTGCGTCGAACTCTCCGCGAACCGCGTTGCCGACGACGAGGGCAACGTCATAGGCGCCGAGGGCATTTTCCGCGACGTGACCGCGGCGGTGCGCTTTGAGCAGCAGGCCCGCGAACGATCCGAGCGGATCAGCGCCATCAACCAGATCGCCAATGTCATCAACTCGAGCCTCGAATCCGGCCGACTCCACGAAAGCCTCATCGTCGAGCTCAAGAAGCTCGTCGACTTCGACTATGCAGCGGTTTCCTTGTTCGACGAGAAGGACGAAGGGTTTGAGAAGCGACAGCTTTGGCCCGAACGCAGACTCACCGGCCAAGTCCCCGCCGCGGCGGCTGCCGCCTCGGCAACCGCATGGGTGTTTAGAAACCGAGCGAGTCTCTGTGTCGGCGACCTGCGCCAGGAACCTGTCGAACATGGCGCTGAGTTCCCCATCGGAACATTGAGCTGCCTTTGCGTGCCCCTCTACGCCACGGGACGCGGCGGTCGCATCAGCGGAACCCTCAACCTCGGATCGAACAGAGTAAATGCCTTCTCGAAACACGACGTCGAAGTCCTCGAAGAGATGAGCCCGCACATCGCCGTTGCTATGCACAATGCCCGACTGCTCGACAATCTCCAGCAGTCCCTCGAAGAGGTCACGCGCGCACGCGAGAAACTCCACGAGGCCAACGAGGAGCTCAAAACCCTCGACGAAATGAAGACCAATCTCCTGTCGAACGTATCCCATGAACTGCGGACGCCCCTCGTCTCGGTCATGGGATACACCGACATGCTCTTCAACCGCAAAGTCGGCGCCATCAACGATGTCCAGGGCGAATATCTGGGCATCATCATGAGAAACGTCGAGAAACTCGTCACTTTAATAGAGAACCTCCTCGACTTTTCCCGGCTCCACCGCGGAACGGAGAAACTGGTCTTTGCCTCGTTCGACCTCGTCGACTGCGCGCGCACAAGCATTCAGACGGTGCAGCCCGTGGCCGACGGACGGATTATCAACATCAGCCTTGTCACGTCCAACGAAAAGGTCTTTATCGAAGGCGACAAGGGAAAAATGGGACAGGTCTTCAACAATCTCCTGTCCAACGCCGTCAAGTTCAACAAGAACAACGGAAGCGTAACCGTAAAGATCCAACAAAAAGAAGATTCCGTGGAAGTGACGGTGAGCGACACGGGTATCGGGATCCCGCCCGAGGCCTTGGACAAGGTTTTTACGCGCTTTTACCAATACGACAGCTCCTCGACGCGCAAGTACGGAGGAACGGGCATCGGCCTCTCCATCGCCCAGGACATCGTCAGACTCCATGGCAGCCGGATCACCGCGACAAGCGAAGAGGGAAAGGGGAGCGTGTTTCGTTTCTCGCTGCCGCTGAAGCCCGCCCAAGAGGGGAAGACGGAGGGAACGCCCGCCGAGAAGCCGGAAGCTGCCTTGCCCAGTGAGACCCACCTGCTCGTCGAAGTGGTGACCCAAGACCGCGGGCTGAACCTCCAGATACACGACCTGCTGATCCCGGAAGGGATGAACGTAGTCCACGCCTCGCAAGTAGAATCGGCGATCGATCTCGCGCGGCGATATCGGCCCGACTGCATTCTCGTGGACGCCGATTCCTCGCGGCAAGACGGAGAGGATGGCGAGCATCCAACCATCGAGCGCCTGCTCGATGACAAGGACGCCGCCTCCGTACCTATCGTTATACTGACGAATGATGACGACCTGTATCTCCATTACAGGCTCCGAGTGGCGGGACGCATAAGACACGGATTCCGAAAGAGTAGTCTGTTAGGCGGGATTCACTACGCCATAAACCAGCGCGGGGCGCCTACCGAGCCGCTTGGAAACAAGATCCTGTGTGTGGATGACGACCCGGAGATTCTGCTCTTCATCTCGCGCTGCCTCGGGGCCGAAGGTTACACGATGGACACGTGCGATTCCGGCCAGGAAGCATTGCAGAGAATCGCCACTCGGGAATACGGGCTGCTCCTGTTGGACATTGCCATGCCGGGACTCGACGGTTGGGAAGTATGTCGGACGATCAAATCGGACCCATCGCTGGCAGGTCTCAAGGTCCATTTCGTGTCTGCGAAGCCTATTGGCCGGGCCGCGTCCCGACTCCAGGACGTGGGCGCCGACGGCTACCTGTCAAAGCCTTTCAAATCGGAGGACTTGATGGAGCTTGTGCGTGGCGCCATCCCAGCGCCCGCCGTCGGAGAGGCCTGAAGTTACGTGCCAGCCATCAATAAACCTGCAAAATGATCTCTAGGCAGACCACACAGACCCTGCGATCTCCGTTCCGCGCCATTCTCCAATACAACCGCCCCTATTGGCGAGACTATCTCGTCGGCTCGGGGCTCTCGGCGCTCTTCGTCCTGATCGGTCTGGCAATGCCGTTGGTCGTACGTGCCGTCGTGGGTCAGTTCGAAAACAACACGATGACCCCGCGACTTTTGCTTATGTACTTCCTCGGCTTGTTGGGAGTCGGCGCGGCAACGGGCGTCGCTCGGTACTGGGAACGCACGCTTATCATCCGCGCATCGAGGAAGTCCGAGTACGACCTCCGAAACGACCTTTTCGGGCGCCTGCAAGTCCTCCCCCAGGAGTTCTTCCACCGGACGCAGACCGGCGACATCATGGCCAGGGCCACCAATGACCTGAATTACGTGCGCATGTTCGTCGGGCCCGGCATCATGGGCACGATCGACATGATGCGTCTGCCGTTCACTCTTGCGTTGATGGTCTATCTCAGCGGGCAGTTAACGTTGCTGGCATTGATCCCTCTTCCCCTTGTCTCGCTCCTCGTCTACGGGTTTGTAACCTTTATGCACCGGCAATCGGAACGGGTCCAGCAGCAATACTCCGTGATCACGGCCCGCACGCAGGAGAGCCTCGCGGGCGCGCGCGTTGTTCAGGCGTATGGGATCGCCGACCGCGAGATCGCCGCCTTCACGCGGGAATCCCAGAAGTACACGATTGAGAACCTGAGACTCGCCTACGTCATGTCGCTGGCATGGCCCCTCATCGGCGTCACCATCGCCTTCATGATCGTCCTCGTCGTCTGGAGCGGCGGCGTCATGGTCATCGACGGCACATTGACGCTCGAGGACCTAACCGGCTTCATCGTGTGCATGCTCATGTTGGTCTGGCCCCTCGCCGAGTTCGGGTGGATTCTGACCTTGTACCAGCGCGGCGCCGTCGGCATGAGACGAATCAATGAGATACTCGCCGAGATCCCCCTGATCCGCGATGATGAAAACACGCGCCACGACTTCAGCGTCGAGTCCGGCAGCATCCGGTTCGAAAATGTATCCTTCGCTTATCGCCATACGAAGGAAGGAAGCGTGTCCATCGAGCCAACGCCCGTCTTGCACTGTGTCAACTTCGAGGTCCCGGCGGGGAAGACGGCGGCCATTGTCGGCCCTACGGGTTCGGGGAAATCAACTATCGTCTCGCTGTTGACTCGTGAGTACGACCCCGTGTCAGGCCAGATCCTGGTCGACGGTTGCGACCTTCGCCGGATCCCGCTTCGCGTGCTCCGGCGCGCCGTCGGGTATGTGCCTCAAGACACGTTCCTGTTCTCCGACACGATCCGTGCGAATGTCACCTTTGGCGTTCCGGATGCCACCCAGCACCAAGTCGATTGCGCCTGTGAAGTGGCACAGTTCACGGAGACCGTCGACCCATTGCCGGATCGATATGAGACGCTTCTCGGAGAACGGGGCGTCAACCTCTCCGGCGGCCAGAAGCAGCGGCTCGCAATTGCGCGCGCGGTGATCTGCGACCCGAAGATCCTTGTCCTCGACGATGCTCTGTCGAGTGTCGACACGCACACGGAAGAGGAAATCCTCCAGCGCCTGAGACGTGTCATGGCCACGCGAACCAGTATCATCATCTCCCATCGAATCTCAACCATTCGCCACGCCGATCTGATTCTGGTTGTGGACGAAGGTCGAATTGTCGAGCGAGGAACCCACGACGAGCTCGTGGCCCGCGGCGGCCTCTACGCAAGCATGTACCAGCGGCAACTCTTGGAAGAGGAACTCGAGCAGGCGTGAGCGAAGGCTATCACATAGAGGACGAACTCCAGAAGAGGTCGTATGATTCCCATCTCATGCGGCGCCTGCTTCACTATGTGCGGCCTTACCGTAAGCTGATGGTCGCGGCTACGATTCTCCTCCTGATTACGACGCTGCTGACCAGCGTCATACCGTGGCTGAACTGGAAAGCCATCGCGTGGTACATCAACGATCCTGTTCGCATTGCTCTCCAACAGCAGATGGAAACGCAGAACCCGCCGCAGGGGAGCGCCGCGCCGAACCAAGGTGACATATCCGCGAGCAAAGAAGCGCTCGAGCGCCAGGTCTCGAAGGACAAGGCCGACCTCCTGAAACTAATCGTCCTGATGGTGCTACTACTCATGGGCGAGGGCGTCGTTCAATATGGGCAGATGATCATTATCGCTTTCGTGGGCCAGAAGACCATGACGCGGATGCGTCTGGACATCTTCGGCCACCTCCAGAGTATGTCATTGCGCTTTCTCGACCGGAATCCGATCGGACGGCTGATAACGCGAGTCACAAACGACGTCGAGAAGATCCAAGAAACCATCGTCAGCGGCGTCGTCCAGGTGGTCAGCGACCTGTTTGTGCTCTTTGTCGTAGTCGGCTTCATGGCGTGGAACAACTGGCAACTCACCCTCATCACGCTCAGCCCCATTCCCGTCTTCTTCGTGACAAGCTACATCTTCCGCAACTATGTCCAGGAGTCGTACCTTGAAGTCCGCAAGAAGATCGCCCGGCTGAACGCCTACATGCAGGAGAACATAACCGGAATGCGCGTAGTCCAGATGTTCTGCCGCGAAGCCGGCAACTTCGAGGAGTACCGAAAGAGAAACGCGGACCACCGCGACGAGTGGTTCCGTCAGATCAAGTACTACGCCTATTACTTCCCCATCGTGGACTTCCTCGGCACGCTGTCCCTCGCCCTGATCATCTGGTATGGCGGACGGCGCTTACTCGACCTTCAGGCCATCACCGGCGGTCCTGCGGACGTGGGCATGTTTTTCGCCTACGTCCAGTGGTCTGAACGTTTGTACGGGCCCATACGCGCCCTCGCCGACCGGTACAATCTCCTTCTTGAAGCCATGGCCTCATCAGAGCGCGTCTTCGAACTGCTCGACACGCCTGAGGAGCTTCCGGACAAGCCCAATCCCATTGTGGCGGGTCGCATCAAAGGACAGGTCGAGTTCCAGAGCGTGTGGTTCGCATACGACGCGCACTCGGCGGCAAATCCGGGCGCTGCGCCGCAATGGGTGCTCAAGAACGTGAACCTGCGCATCGAACCTGGCGAACGGATTGCCATCGTCGGCCACACCGGCGCGGGCAAGACAACCTTCATCAACCTGCTCAGCCGTTTCTACGACGTTCAGCAGGGCAGTGTCCGAGTGGATGGAATCGATGTCCGGGATTATGACAAGACCTCTTTGAGGAGAAACATCGGCATCGTACTGCAGGATGTGTTTCTTTTCTCCGGAAGCATCGACGACAACATCCGCCTCGGCAGCCTGGAAATGGATGAGCAACACGTGCGGGCGTGCGCGCACCACGTAAACGCGGCCTCGTTCATCGAGAAAATGCCCGGTGATTACGGGTATGATGTGGGCGAGCGCGGGTGCAACATCTCCACGGGCCAGCGCCAATTGCTCGCGTTCGCGCGGGCCCTTGCGCACAACCCGCAGGTCCTCGTCCTCGATGAGGCGACCTCGAGTGTCGACACGGAGACCGAATCGCTTATTCAGGACGCGATCGGAAAGCTTATGGAGGGCCGGACGTCCATCGTGATTGCGCACCGTTTATCGACCGTTCAGCATGCCGACCGCATCGTCGTCATGCATCACGGTGAGATCCGCGAAACCGGCACGCACCAGGAGCTTCTTGCGCGGCGCGGGATCTACTATAGGCTTTACCAGCTCCAGTACAAGGATCAGAACCACGGCCAGCGGCCGGCGAGTCAGGCGCGGGAGGGATAACCATGCGGTACCGCAGATTCGGCAAGACGGAACTCCAGATTCCCATCATCAGTTGTGGCGCAATGCGATTTCAGCAATCCTGGAACGGCGACGATCCGGTGTCGGACGAAAGCCAGCAAAACGTCGAGGCGTGCGTCCGCCGCGCACTCGAACTCGGCATCAATCACATCGAAACGGCGCGGGGATACGGCACGAGCGAGCTGCAACTAGGCCGCGTACTGCCGCGCCTTCCCCGCAAGGAGATCATTGTCCAAACCAAGGTGAATCCTGATGCGGACGTCGGAAAGTTTGCGGCCAACTTCGAAAAGTCAATGAAGCTCCTTCAGATGGATTACCTCGATCTGTTCGCGATCCACGGGATAAATGACGCTGCGTGCATCGAGAACATGCTGCGCTGCCTCGGCCACGCCTTGAATTGGAAACGCGAGGGGCGCATCCGCAATCTGGGCTTCTCGACGCACGGCCCGGCCGATATCATCATCAAGGCTATCGAGACGGATCAGTTCGACTACGTCAACCTGCATTGGTACTACATCTTTCAGGACAACTGGCCCGCCATTCTCGAAGCGCGAAAACGTGACATGGGCGTTTTCATCATCAGCCCCAACGAAAAAGCCGGCATGCTGTTCAACCCCAGCGAGAAGCTCCTGCGGCTGACGGCGCCCCTGCACCCGATGGTCTTCAACGGCCTCTTCTGTCTCGCCCACTCGCAGGTGCATACGCTCAGTTGCGGCATAAAATGCCCGGCTGATTTCGACCTCCACATGAAGACGGTTGAGCGGCTTGACGAGGCTGCCGGTCTTGTGAGGCCCATCGAGCGCCGACTGCACGAAGAGCTCGCCCGCGTCTTCGACGACGAGTGGGCCGACTCATGGCGCGTGGGGCTGCCCGAATGGCACGAGACGCCCGGCCAGATCAACATCCCTTGGATACTCCGGCTCCGGAACCTCGTTCTCGCGTACGACATGCTCGAGTTCGGCCGGATGAGATACAACCTGCTCGGCAACGGGGGCCACTGGTTCCCCGGAAACAAAGCCGATAAGCTCGACGAGTTCGACCTGACAGAGTGCCTCAAAGACTCGCCTCATGCGGCAAAGATCCCCGACGCCCTCAAAGAAGCCCACGCAATGCTCGCCGGGGAAGAGCGAAAACGGCTGCAGCAAGATGAATAGGATGCTGCCGCCCGCACATCGACGAAGCGGTGTGAGCCATATTGCGTCCCGGCACGAGGCATGTTATAGTACTGACCAGTCAGTCTTGCCAAGGGCAGTATGAAGACGCCGAACAAACGACAGTTGATCATGCAAGCCGCCGAACGCCTGTTCACCAACCGGCGAATCCATGAGATCACGCTGGATGAGGTCGCGCGGCACGCACGCGTCGGGAAAGGAACGATCTACCTGTATTTCAAAAACAAGGATGACCTGTTTTTTCAGGTAGCGACGTCGGGTTTCGACGAATTGTGCGAACTGCTGCAGCGGAAGGTGCCGGAAGACGCGCCGTTTGCGGACCAGTTGCTGGAGATGTGCGTCGAGATCAGCGCATTCTTCAGAGGGCGCCGCGAGATGTTTTGCATGATGCAGGCTGAGGACGCCCGCATGCCGGGCTGCAAGGATCGGTTGAGTGAACGTTGGTTTGTGCACCGCAAGAAGCTGGTCGCCGCTGTAGCCGGCGTGATCGGCCACGGGGTGGCAGACGGCCTTGTGCGGAAAGACATTCCGCCGGAGGCTCTGGCCGCGTTTCTACTCGGCATGCTTCGCACGCGTACCCAGGACCTGCGGGACGCGCCTCAGCACTTACAGCGGTATGAACTCGTCATCGACCTTTTCCTGAAAGGAGTGGCCGGCGCGTCCGCCGCGGCGGGCCGTACGCCGCGTGCGCAACGGGCCGCACGAGGCGCACAGATCAGACTGTTGGCCGAATCAACACCGGGAAGGTTGTCGTGAGATGCTGAGCGGGCGGGTAACTTTGGGATTGGCCGTGACGATCCTCGTGGTCTCATGCGCTACGCCGCCGCGCTGGACTCCTCAGACGGTAGCGCCGCCGGAGACGCCCCCCGCGAGCATCGAGCAGCCCGCGCCGCTGGAGAAGCGTGTCGAACCTGTAAGCCCATCGGCCGCGCCGGAAGCCGGCCAGCCCGTTAAGCTGACGCGTGACGGCGCCCTATTGACCGCAATCATGAATAATAGGACCATCGAAGTGGCGCGGCTCGGGCCGCCGATTGGCGAAACGTTCGTACGGGAGGCCCGGGCTGCCTTCGATCCTGTGGTGTTGGGTTCCGTGGCTGTGACCCACGTTGAAAGCAGACAGCTTCTCGGATCAACCTCGAGCGCCAGTGCGACAACCGCTATACAACCACAGACGCCCATACAGACGTCCTTGACGCAGTTGGAGCAGGCGATTGCCGCGCTCGAGGGGCCGCAAAAACAATTATTGAAAACGGATGCGACGAGCGGTTCGGTAGCCATTCAGGAAATCTTCCCGACAGGGACGCGGCTTTCAATTTCGCAAAGCGCCGCGTCAATCGACACGAATCTGCTTGGGGACACCAGCCAAAATGGATGGGTGGTCTCCGTAGATCAACCGCTGTTACGCGGCGCCGGGCTTGCCGTCAACCTTGTAACCCTGCGGCAGGCAAAGAACACGGCGGCCCAGAGCCAGTACGCCCTCAAGAACACAGTGCTCGGCATCGCGGAGCAGGTTGAACTCGGATATTGGAATCTGGTCTTAGGCACTGAAGTGGTGAAGATCCGCGAATTCGCGGTCAAACTAGCCGACGAGCAGCTCAAACTCAACGAGGAGCGGTTGAACGTCGGGAAGGCTATCGAGGGCGACGTGATGGCGTCCCAGGCCGAGAAGGCGACGCGACAGGCCGATCTCGTAGACGCGCAGGCGGCGGTGCGCAGGCAAACCGTGGCGTTGATCCAGTTGTTGAACCCGGACGGCGCCGAGCCATGGAAGATTACGTTTGAACCCGCTGATAAGCCTTTAGTCGCGCAAAGGCCGGTCGATCCGGGCGTGAGCGAGCAACTGGCGCTCGAGTATCGGCCCGAATTAGCGCAGGCGAAACTGAACTTGGCGAATCTTGACCTCGCGATCGCTCAAGCGAAGAACGGGCTGCTGCCGCAGTTGGATGTTGTGAGTTCCTTCGGTACTTCGGGCGCAATTGGCGGAACGACGGGCGCCTCCTCGTCGCTCTCGACCTCGACGATAGGCGACGATGCCTTCAATTATCAGATCGGCCTTCAGGTTACGACTCCGATCCTGTATCGGGCCGAGCGGGCCCGTTACAGGCGCGCCATGTTGTTTCAGAAGCAGGGTGAACGATCCCTCGCTGACCTCGAACAGACGGTTGCCTCGCAGGTGCGGCAGGCCGTGGTCGAGGTCGAGCGGCAGTGGGAACGGATCGGAGCGACCGGTGTGGCTGTTCAAAGCCGCACGGAACAATTGCGGGTGGCCCAAGGGCGGTTCGATGTGGGCAAGGTAAGTAACTTAGACCTCCTGCTGGTGCAACGCGACTTCATTCAGTCCCAGGTGGACGATGCCACGGCCCGGGTCAACTACACTCAGGGGCTCATATCGCTGTATGCCTCGGAAGGCACCTTGTTGGAACGCCGCGGAGTTTCGTTGGAAACCGCAGGTGATTCCGATTCGTAAAAAACAATCGCTACAAAGCGGAGACTTGTCAATGAAGGACCTTGCAGTGAAGAAACCGGCTGCGACAGATGAGCGGCCTTGGCCGCGTTGGGCGTGCAACGGCGCTTGCCTGGCCGCGGCGGCGGTGTTGTTCTCATTCGCTTTGACCGCATGCAACGGCCAGAAGAGCGCCGCTGCGATAGGCCCGCCGGGCGGCGGTCAGCGCGATCCGGTTCCGGTGCGTGCCGCCGATGTGACGGTGCAGACGATGCCGGTCCAGTTGACGAACTTCGGCTCCGTCGAACCCTATGCCACGATTGCGGTCAAGGCGCAAGTCTCTGGCGAGCTTACGAAGGTATGGTTCAAGGAAGGTGACATCGTCAAGGAAGGGGACACCCTTTTTACGATTGATCCGCGCCCTTACGACGTGGCGCTTCAACAGGCGGAGGCAAACTTGGCCAGGGCGCAAGCTGATCTGAAACTCTCCCAGGCCAACTTGGTTCGAAGCCAAGCGCAGGCCAAAAACGCCAAGGTCCAACTCGAGCGTGACGCGGCGCTCGTAGACAAGAAGATGGTCTCGAAGGAGGAGTTCGACACGACCAGCACTAACGCGGAGGCGCTACAAGCCGCCGCCAAGGCGGATGAAGCATCCGTCCAATCGGCCACGGAAGCCATCCGCGTCACGCAGTCGATGATCGAGAACGCCAAGCTGCAACTCGACTACTGCACCATCCGCGCGCCCATAACGGGGAAGACCGGCGACCTCCAGATCGACCGAGGGAACCTGGTCAAGGCCAATGATACGAACCCGCTGGTGACCATCAACCAGATCCAGCCCATTTTCGTGAGTTTCACCGCCCCGGACACGGACCTCGAAGAGATTACGGATTATGCAGCCAAGGGGCCGCTCGAGGTCAAGGCCGTTATCCCGCATTACGAGAACGAGCCCGCTGTGGGCACGCTGACCTTCATTGACAACTCGGTCGACCCGAACACGCGCACGATCCGCCTTAAAGGCACGTTCAAGAACGAGGACAACCGGTTGTGGCCGGGTCTGTATATCCCAACCGTGATCCTCCAGATGGCGACGCAGGCCGATGTCACGGTGGTGCCTTCACAGGCTGTCCAAAGAGGCCAGGAAGGCGCCTACTCCTATGTCATCACAGCGGACATGACGGCTGAGATGCGTAAAGTGACGCCGGGCGACACCGTGTCCGGTCTGACCGTGATCAAGGATGGCCTTCAGCCCGGCGAAAAAGTGGTCACGGACGGTCATCTCCGCCTCACGCCTGGCGCGCCGGTGAAGATCACTGAACCCGCTGCGGCGGGCGCCGAAGGAAAAGCAGCCGCATGAATATCTCCGACATTTTCATACGCCGGCCCGTCACAACAACGTTGATGGTTTTGGCCATTCTCCTGGCCGGCATCATGGGCTATCGCTCGCTTCCCGTGAACGACCTGCCGAACGTGGATTTCCCCACGATCACGGTGTCAGCCGGCCTGCCCGGCGCAAGCCCCGAAACGATGGCATCGTCAGTGGCTACCCCACTCGAGAAGCAGTTCTCGACCATCGCCGGCATCGATTCGATGAGCTCGACCAGCGGCCTCGGGTCAGCCCAGATCACCGTCCAATTCACGCTCGACCGCGACATTGATGCTGCGGCACAGGATATCCAGTCCGCCATTGCTTTGGCCGCCCACGACATGCCGCGTGATATGCCCACCCCGCCATTCTATCGCAAAGTGAATCCTGCCGACCAGCCAATTCTGTATCTTGCATTGAGTTCGCCCGTTCTGCGGCTTTCCGACGTTGACGAATACGCCGAGACCATGATGGCGCAACGGATCTCGATGGTAAGCGGCGTGGCGCAAGTACAGGTGTACGGCTCGCAGAAATACGCCGTCCGCGCCCAACTCGACCCGCGCGCGCTGGCCTCGCGTCAGATTGGCATCAATGAAGTGAATGCCGCCATCCAGAACGGCAACGTCAACATGCCCGTGGGCGATCTGCAGGGCAGCTTCAAGGCCTACACGTTGCAGGCGTCGGGACAGTTGACCGACGCTGCGTCGTACGGCCCGCTCATTGTGACCTACCGCAACGGATCGCCTGTGCGGCTCCAGGACCTCGGGAAGGTTTTCGACAGCGTCGAAAACGACAAGGTGGCCAGTTGGTTCAACGGCACGCGGGCGATTGTGCTGGCCGTACAACGACAACCCGGCACAAACACCATCGAAGTCGTCAATTCGATCAAGAAACTGTTTCCGGCCTTCAAAGAGCAACTTCCGGCATCTGTCAACATGGACATCATGTTCGACCGCACCGAGTCTATTCGGGCCTCGGTGAACGATGTGAAATTCACCTTTATGCTGACCATAAGCCTGGTGATTATGGTCATCTTCCTCTTCTTGCGTAACGTGCGGGCAACGATCATCCCAAGCTTGGCCTTGATCCTGTCCGTGGTGGGCACGTTCGCGGTCATGTACCTGCTCAACTACAGCGTGGACAACCTGTCCTTGATGGCGCTCACGCTGGCAACGGGTTTTGTGGTCGACGACGCGATCGTCATGATCGAGAATATCGTGCGACACATGGAACACGGCGAAAAGGCCATGGAAGCCGCGCATAAAGGATCGGGCGAGATCGGATTCACGATCGTGTCTATGACGTTGTCGCTGACCGCGGTGTTCATCCCGGTATTGCTGATGGGCGGCATCATGGGCCGCCTGCTGCGCGAGTTTGCGGTCACGATCAGCGTGGCCATCCTCATTTCGGGATTCGTGTCGCTCACGCAAACGCCGATGCTGTGCAGCCGGTTCCTCAAACCGTTGGACAAGCAGCATCACGGGCCGTTCTACAATCTCTTGGAAGGCGTGTTCAACGGCATGCTCGCGGTCTATAGATGGACGCTCAGCCGCGTTATGCGGCATCGGCTGATCACGATGCTGGCCGTGATTCCATTGGTTGTCTTGACGGCTTACCTCTTCAAGAGCATTCCTAAAGGCTTCCTGCCTAGCGAGGACACGGGACAGGTCATGGCGCAGACCGAGGCCATCCAGGGTATATCGTTTGAAGATATGGTACGCCACCAAAAAGCAGCCGCCGCGATTGCGAAAGAGGATCCGAACATCGATGGATTCATGTCGGCGGTCGGATCGGGCGGCGGCGGCAGCAGCAACACGGGCCGGTTGTTCATGCACTTGAAACCGCGTGAGGAGCGGCTCGGCGTAGTTGCATTCATCCAGGAGATGCGTGCGAAACTTGCACAAATCCCCGGGATTCGCGTGTATATGCAACCGCCTCCCTCGATCAGCATCGGCGGCCGGATGACGAAGAGCCTGTACCAGTTTACCCTCCAGGGAACGGATACCGACGAGCTTTACAGATATGCTCCGATACTCGAAGCCAAACTGAAGGAGTTGCCCGGCTTTCAAGACGTAACCACCGACCTGTACGTTACCAACCCTGAAGTCGACATAAAAATCGACCGCGATAAGGCCTCGGCGCTCGGCCTGACGGCGAGCCAAGTGGAGGATGCCTTGTACACGGCCTACGGTTCGCGTCAAATCTCATCTATCTATGAGACCAACAACGTTTACCGCGTCATCCTCGAATTGCTGCCGGAATATCAGCTTGATCCGGACGCCCTCTCGATGCTGTACATTCGTTCGTCCGGGAGCCAACTCGTTCCTCTCAGCACCGTAGCAACCGTCGAAAGCTCAGTCGGTCCTTTGAGTGTAAACCACTCCGGCCAGCTTCCGTCGGTCACGGTATCGTTCAACCTTGCGGAGGGATATTCGCTAGGAGCGGCTACCGACCAGGTGCGTCAGGCGGCACGCGAGGTGCTGCCAGCCACGATCACGCCCAGTTTCCAGGGTACGGCGCAGGCATTCGAAGCCTCGATGCGCGGCATGGGACTGTTGCTGCTGGCGGCCGTGATTGTCATCTATATCGTGCTGGGCATTCTCTATGAAAGCTTCATCCACCCGATCACGATCTTGTCCGGGCTGCCTGCGGCGGGCGTGGGCGCCCTCATCACGTTGCACCTCTTCGGCATGGAACTCAACATCTTCTCGCTGGTCGGCATCATCATGCTGATCGGCATTGTGAAGAAGAACGCAATCATGATGGTGGACTTCGCCCTGGATGCTCAGCGCGAGAGAAATATGGCCCCGGCCGATGCCATCTTCGACGCGTGTATGATCCGGTTCCGGCCGATCATGATGACGACCATGGCGGCGCTTATGGGAACCATCCCGATTGCGGTGGGAATGGGTGCGGGGTCCGAATCGCGGCGCCCGCTCGGCTTGGCGGTCGTCGGCGGCCTGATCTTCTCGCAGTTGCTGACGTTGTACATTACGCCGGTGTTCTTCACGTATATGGAAGCGTTGCGCTCGTTGCTCAGCCGGCGGCCTCATGTGGAGGTCACAGGCCCTGATCCGGACGCCGAAGCGGCGTAGGAACGTGTAAGAGGCCGAGTGTGTAGGGTGGGTGAAGCGAAGCGGAACCCACCGCAGACCTCCTTTGCCGCGAGCCAAGATCGGTGGGTTCCGCTTCGTTTCACCCACCCTACACAGTTATGCAAGATCGTGCGTAGTTGTTCCGTTCAGACGCGGCAGCCACGTGGTCTTCCAGCGCTTTTCGATCCCCGCGCGCCAGCTCTCCGCCGCGCCCTTCAACTCAGCAACCACGTCCGGATGCCGCTCCTTCAGATTGACAGCCTCACCAGGATCCGCTTCCAGGTCCGAAAGATGCACTTCGTCCTCCGGCGGCGCACCCTCGACCAACTGCCCCTTCAATACAAGCTTCCACTTGCCTCGCCGAACCGCCGTCTGCTTGCCCATCTCCCAGAACACAGACTCATGCGGGCTTGCGTCGCCTTCAATCATCATCGGCAAGATGTCCAAGCCATCGACCTCATACGCCCCGATGTCCCCGCCCGCTGCCTTGAGGAACGTAGGAAAAATGTCCATAGCAACGCCGACTCCGCTCAACACCTGCTTCGCTGGAATGCGCGCCGGCCAAGACATCAGCCCCGGAACGCGGATGCCCCCTTCATACAGACTGAACTTCTGCCCCTTCAGCACGCCCGAGGTTCCGCCGTAGTACGGGTCGTGCGTGCCGTCCAGCCAATTCCGCGTCTCGCGCGAAGGACCGTTGTCGCTCTGGAAGAAGACGCACGTGTTCTCGAGAAGCCCGTGCATCCGCACCTCATCCATAATGGCGCCGACGCTGTCGTCCACGGCGCTCAACATCGCCGCCATGATTCGGCGCGGCCACGGCAGATTCTGAAACCGGTCGAAGTACTTCCGCGGTGCGTGCATCGGATAATGGGGCGCGTTGTACGGAACGTAGATGAAAAATGGGCGCTTCTCTTTCGCCGCCTTACGGACAAACTCGATAGCCCGTTCCGTGATCAGTTCCGTAAAGTACCGCCCGTTCTCATACACCTCTTCGTTGTTGTGCCACAGGTCGTGCAGCGGGTCCTCCTTCCCGTTCGCCATTCCCCAGTAGAAAATGTGCGAGTAGTAATCGATGCACCCCGCCATGAATCCGAACCATTCGTCGAACCCGTGGTCGTGCGGACGGCTCCCTTCCGCGAGGCCCAAGTGCCATTTCCCAACCATCGCCGTTTGATAACCCAGCTTCTTCAGCGCCGTTGCCAGCGTTGGTGTCTCGCGCGGAAGGCCGCTTGCCGTACGATGACCCGCCAGGATCGATCTAACACCGGCGTTTCCAGGATACCGCCCCGTCAGCAGCGACGCCCGCGAAGGTGAGCACACAGGAGAATTCGAATACCATTCCGTGAAGCGCACCCCGCTCGCCGCCAATGCGTCCAAATGCGGTGTCTTGAGATCTGCCGCACCCATGCAAGATAGATCCCCGTACCCCTGGTCATCCGTCAGGAACACAATGAAGTTTGGTCTCGCCATATCGCCTCCAGCTTTTGCGGATCGCTCCCGCCCCGTCAGCGCGTATCCGCTTACACCCAACGCCGCTGCCGCGCGCCCGCCTTTCACAAGAAACTCTCGTCTCGACGATTTCATCAATTCCGCCACATGTGCCGAGAACCTACAGGCCGGCCCCAACGACGGCGTACGCTGTACTCAGACCTCACAGGGTCACCTTCTCGGGCCATAGGTCTCGTTTTGACGCTCCCCAGAGCTTACTGATGTAATCAATTGATAGAACATCCTCACATGCATGGAGCCAGAAGGATCCTCTGTCCGACAATAGGATCCGTTCTCCATCATCCTTCAAGAAACCGAGCAACTCCAAGAGTCTCAGATACCCGCCATACGCACTGTCGATATCTTCGCCGAATCTCTTCTGATAATCGCCTTTGCTGAATTTAGTCTCATAAACCCGCCAATACAACCACCCTGCTCTTTGCATTCTCTCTGACAGATTGAGTGACAGAGCCACGGGCATCCGACCATCCTCCAGGGCCTTGATGTACTCGGCCGCACTGAAGGTGTTCAGATAGAACACGTCCTGGAGATACGAACCACCGCTCGCGCCCAGACCCAAGTATAGCGGTACTGTCACCGAACAATACCTCGGCACTCCCCGCCTGGTAAAGGCCCAGGCCGAACTCCTCTCATATCCCGCCTGATAGAAGATGTTCTCAAGAATGCCCAGCATTCTCCGTCTCTTGAGGCTCTTGAGTATTACGTGGTTTCCTGCTCTGTTGGTCCTTCCCATGGGTGTGTAGGGGAAACGGAACAGCGGGTAGGCAGCCACTTGGTCGACGCCCAACGCTACGAGCTCATGTCCCGTTTGTTCGATCTCTTGGTACGTTTGGCCCGGCAGGGCGAACATCACATCCACATTCACGCATCTGAACCCTTGGGAGACCGCTCGTCTTACAGCCTCTTTGACTCCGTTGACCGTGTACGGCCGGCAGAGAGATTTGAGATGCCTGTCAAACATCGCTTCCACGCCAATGCTGAGATGCTGTATCCCCATGGATTCGATCCTGCGCAGATTGTCCGCGCTCAGGTGATTGGGATGGCTCTCCATGTGGATGTCGCACCGCAGATTGAACACGTCGCGTATGTGCCCGATCATGTCGGCAACACCGGTATGAAGCATGGTCGTTGGGGTTCCACCACCTATATAGAAAGACGTAATCTCCTTGTTGCATACGATGTCAGAGTAGAGGTCGATTTCTTTCTTAACGGCCTGGACGTACGCTTCTGCCAGATCGCCGCGGTATATCTCCTTGTTGTACGGGCAGTACGGGCATATCTGCTCGCAGAAGGGAATATGGAGGTAGATCCCGAGCGCATCGATACTCTCGAACTTGGCGCGAAGCTCCTCGCGTGATGGAATCCTTCTTGTGAAGCGGATCTCCCGCTCTCCGGTCAGGAGCTTCAAGAGAAACTGTCGAATAACCCGTTCCATCGGTTCGCCCTCCGCGAATTGTCTTCAACACAGCCACGCATCCGCATAAGAGCAAGCCCCCAAGGTACGACCCGTCAGAAATACTTGAGGGCGTTGTATATGGCCGACGGCTTCATCTTCAGTGTTTGATCGATCTCGGCATAGCTCAGATATCCGCACTGCTGACACAACTCAGGATCATCTGAATACCTGCAACACGTATAGACGGCGCCCTTTTCATATACCGAACAAACATCCATCGGCCGTTTCCAATCGTTTCTCAAAGCGGATTGCAGTCCTGCTCGAGAGTTCAAAATTCTGAAGTGTTTCCGAAGGTCCAGTATCTCGTACAGGATGCGGCGCCGTTCATCAAGTTCGATATAGAGCTGGTCACGTCCATAATACGGCGTATGAAAATAGAAGAAGATCCCGCGGATGTGCTCCATGTCGTGCACGTATTCGCAGAACGCGCGGATCTCGTCCTTATTGCAGTTGTTGACCGTGTAATTGACAAAGAGCAACGCGTGGGCTGAGTCTTGAACGTTCGCCATGATCCGGTCGAAGGACTCGCCGCGAAGGGCATCATGCGTGGCCCGAAGCCCATCGACGCTGACAAACACCGTGTCGGCGGATGTGCGAATGGGAAAAGTGCCGTTCGTGTAGACAACAACAGTCAGAAACCCGAGGCTATGGGCGTAGTTGACAACGTGATCGAGGCCGTGCTGCCCATCATGCCACAAAAACGGCTCGCCGCCTTCAAGGTAGAGGCAGCGGCCGCCTTCGCGGTAGTACGCATCAATCGCATCAGTGACTTCCTCGAAGTCCAGGTCTTTCCGGCCGCGATCAACCACCCTGCAATGCCGGCAGCGCAAGTTACAGCGATTGGTGAGAACCAGCCCGCGGATCAGCGGCATGGTCTTCCGGAAAAGATGGTGGCCGACAACGTACTTCAGACCGTACAATGAGGCTTTCATGTCAGTAGTAGTACCCTTGTTATAGTATTGTACTTTTAGAGCATAATGTTCATGTTCAGTTGGAAATGGACAATGGCCGGATCCTGTCCGCGCGTACAGCCGGTTGCCGATTCGGTTTCAAAGCGGTTTCCTTTCAAGCCGCTTGGCAGCGCGCTTTGCGCGGCCTATGGGCCCCTTCGAGCTTGCGGACACGCACAATCGGTTGATAGTCCCAGAACGCCATCGCTGCCAATCCTAGCGTAAATAACTCTGGAGGCGCTCTTCGAAGGAACCGGAAGTGTCATCTGTGGCGCCAATCTTTTCCCAGGGCACGGCCTGCCAAAGGCGTGCCGTGCCGTCTGTGTGTGCGGTGAGGATACGGTGTCCATCCGGGCTCCACTCCGCCGTGGCTATTCGTTTTCCCGGCGCAAGCGTCAACAGGTCATGGCCTAGCAGGTCCCATACTTTCACCGTACGGTCGGATGATAGGGTCAGGACGCGCGTACAGTCGGGACTAAACGAGGCATCCAAGACAAAGGCATTGTGGCCGGCGAGCACTGCCCCCCGTTGGCCTGTCGAGGCATCAAAGATAGTCGCGGTACAGTCCAGTGAAGCGGTGACCACGTTCGTACCATCGGGACTGAATCGCGCGGTGAAAAGTCCCGCGCCACAGGGCAAGGTGAACCGTTCCAGGCCGGTTACGGCGTCCCAGATGCGGGCGGTGCCATCGGGCGAGGCGGTCAGGACGCTGCCCCCATCGGGACTGAACTTCGCCGTTGTTATGTCGGCCTGATGGCCCACCAGGGAACAGAGGCGGCGCCCTGTTTCCGTGTCCCATACCCCCGTGTCGGTGCGGCCGTGGCCGCTGACGGTGACGCGCGAGCCATCAGGGCTGAATGAGACCGCGTCGGTACTGGCGAGACAACCCTCCAGCGCGACACGCTTTTCGCCGGTATGTGCATCTACCAGAAAAGCCCCTTCGTCCGTGAAAACCACCGAGCGGCGCCCGTCGGGCGACTCACAATCGCCTCGAATCAGGGCTCCCCCATCCAGGATGAGGTTACTCTGTATGCCGCCGACTCGTTCAATGGAAAAGCGCAAAGCTGCGGGGTTGGCCGTCATCGACCATAGTTCGCGCCCCGTCTCCGCATCCCACACCTTGAGTATGCCGTCCATCGACAGGCTGTGGACGCGTTTGCCGTCACGGCTGAACACGGAATGAAGGACCGGCGCGGCATGGCCGCGGAAGGTCGACACGCAACGGAGGGTCTCCGTCTCCCACGCCTTCACCGTTCCGTCATAGGCCGACGTGACGATCCTTGTTCCGTCGGGACTGAACCAGCCGCGCGAGGGCGCGCCGTCATGGGCGTGCAGGACGCGACCTTCGCGGCTACCTGCGCTCTTGCGAACAGGTCTCCAGATCGTGACGATGCCGTCTTCGGCGCCGATGGCAATACGCGCGCCGTCGTCGCTGCAGGTTGCGCAGTGGAACGTTCCGCCGGTGGACATTTCCAGGGTCGTCAGCAGTCTGCCCGAAGCGACGTCCCAGAGCCGGATCATGCGATCCTGACAGGCCACCAGGATGCAGGAGCTGTCTTTGCTGAAGTAGGCCGTGCCGAAATCCTGCGGTTGCACTTGCAGTGAGCACAGTTCCTTCTGTGTAGCCAAGTCCCATAGGACCACACGGTCCGCCAGCAACTCCGCGACGGTCTGGAGTCTTGGATCTATGATCTGGCTGCCGGCGTGAAGCCCGGTCTTGACCTCCAACTGGCGTCCCGTTCGGGCATCCCACGTCCGCACTTTTCCATCAACGCCCGTTGTCACCACCTTGGTGGAGTCATCGCTCATTCGGCCCGATAGAATCTCGCCTTCAGACCCAACATAGGTGGCGAGCAGGCCCCCATCGGCAAGGTTCCAGAGGCATGCGGTCTTGTCGTAGTGAATGGTCAGGAGCCTCGAATTGTGGGCGTCAAAATCCATCTTCCTGGCTGGGGGGCCGCCTTCGGGGCGAAGGGCGCGGATCATCTTGCCGGTGGCTACATCCCAGACGCACACGGAGCCGTTCCAGCCGGCGACGCCCAAGCGCGTTCCTTCCGCATTGAAGGCCACGTCATACAGGGGCCTGCGGTCCGCCTGCAGCACCTTGAGGAGGGATCCCGTGCGCACGTCCCACAGCCGGGCTGCGCCGTCTCCTGACGAGGTGGCAATGCATAGGCCATCGGGGCTGAACGAGACGTTGCTGACAAAGGCGCCATGGCCGGTGAGTTCGCGTTCCATGTACCCTTCTGAGTTTGTCCAGATCTCGGCCATCGGCGTGCCGGGTTTGCAGGAGCGGAAGGCCTCCGGCCCCGGCTCGGGTCGCGTGGTCCATGCCTGCCCGACCAAGTAACCCCATTCCCAGTTTCGATATTGCGGCTGGGTGTCCAGAAGGGCTCCGCGAGCCGCCAGGCGGTAGCCCCGATCGAGGCGGGTCGCCGCCAGTTGAATGTCGGCGAGATAGCGCCCGTATTCGGCCCGCCCCTGGGCTACTTCGGCCTCCAGACGCAAGTAATGCTGCTCGTCCGCCCGACGATACTCGCGAACGGCAACCAGGGCCACGGCAAGAGTCAACGCGATTCCGAGGCAGAAGATGACGAGGACGTGCCGCCGTCGCCGCCGGCTTTTCTCAGCCAAACGCCTCGCTTCTTCCGCCTCTGCGAGCAGCTTGCGCCTGGCTTGTTCCAGTGCTCGGCGCTGTTCGAGGTTTCTCAAGCGCTCGGCAATTTCGCTGGCGCTCGGCAGACGCTTTTCAGGTCTCCCGTCGACGCACAGATCTATGTCCTCGCGCAAGAAGTCATCCTCGATGTCCCGCTCCCAGCCTGGAGCAACGGTGCGGCCAAAGTCTGCTATCACCATCTGATAGAGCACCACACCCAACGCGTAAATGTCCGATAGGGTCGTCGGTGGTTTGCCCTCTATCAGTTCGGGGGCCATGTACATTCTGGTGCCGCTGCCCGAGCTCGAGCTTGACGCCACTAGAGTCTGGGTCAGCCCGGCTGCCGTGATGCCCTGCGCATGCAACGCTTCAGGATTTGTAATCAGGCCGATACCGAAGTCCGTCAGCCGGACAAGGGGTTGCAACCCCTTGTCCAATCCCTTGCCGTGAACAATCAAGACGTTCCCGGGCTTGATGTCTTTGTGAAGCACGCCCACGCTGTGTGCCGCCCCCAAAGCCTCTGCGACCTGCGCCACAATATCAAGTCGTACCTGTAAGGGCACGGCATCGAGGCCCCCTTGAGCCTCCGCCCATGCCCTTAGATCTCCACCCTCTGTATATTCCGCCTCAAGAAAGTAGGGCGGTCGTTCGAACTGCCAGTCCAGCACTCGGGCTATGTCGTCTCGTGCCCCCAGCGCTTCTTTCAGGAGCCGGAACAAAACCACTTCGCGTTTGAGGCCCCGTACCCGCTCGACTTCGAAGCAGAACTTGAAGACCCGCTTTTCGCGTGTTGTGTCATGGACGGCCAGCCAGACCTCGCCGAAACCGCCCTCTCCCAACTGCCGCTGGAGGCCCCAGTGGTCGCGTCCGGGTACCGCCAGGCCAACGGCGGGCCGCCAGCCAAGGGTTTCCTCCTCGGCGGATGTCACCACACGAGACACTTTCTCCGAACCTGGAGGTGTGGTCAGCGGCGACAAGCCTTCGAGACCCGCCTCGCAGACCTCGATCGAGTTGTCGAAGCCCTGCGGTTGATAGGAGCCGTGCGCACGCCATGCGATGGGGGCGTCGATTTCGTCGCTGCCGAGCCGCTGCCGGGCACTGTCAAAAACGGCCGACGACATCAGGATTTGTCCAGGTAATGCCAACGATTGGATGCGCGCGGCCAGGTCGACGGCCAGCCCTTCCACTCGCAGCACACCGCCGGAAAGAAGGGATTCGGTGACTTCGCCCACATGGATTCCCACGCGGACTCTGGGCAGTTCCGAGTCGCTGGCGTGGGCCTGCTGCAATCGCAGGCCGAACGCCACCGCTGCGCTGGGAATCTCGAACGTCAGAAAGCAGCCATCTCCGGCCCAGTCGAGCACGCGCCCACCGCACCTCTCCCGCAATTGATCGACTTGTGCCCGGTGTCGGGCGATCCGCTCGCGCGCTATACGGTCGCCCTGGTCGGCTTTTAGCTTCGTGGACCCCACAAGGTCCGTAAAGACCAGCGTCAGCAGCCGAGCACCTTCTGGAGCGCTGTTCATCGGTCTTTCCCTCCGGCCTCACGAATAAGCACAAGCGATCCGTATATCCCTTGGATATGGTCGAACGCGTATGGTACGCCCGATCCAGGTTCCAGTTAACGCGGTATCCGCTAACGGCTCATCGTCTTATCGAACAAGTTCTCCTCCCGCCGCCAGGCGCTTTTCGCAATCATTCGCTTCAGTGTGGCCATTTCCTCCTCACTAAAGAATTGCCGCGCGGCCGCGCCGAGGTCCTTCCATTCGAACGTCAGGATGGTGCCGCCTACCACAACTTCGACGGTAGCCGTGCGTTGTCCTTGCGGCGTGAAGAGCTGCACTTCGCCCAGGACATCGGGCGCCTCGATATGCTTCACGGCGTCGGGGTCATCCTCGGTGCGCACCTGCACCATGCCCTCGAGAATCACGCAGCCCGTTCCCGCGTCGCTATCGCCCTGGACAAACAGCTTGTCACGACGGGACACGTCTTTCGACTCCGACACCCATAGGAGGATCATCGCGAAGCGCTGCCGCAAACCCTCAGGTAAAGCCTTGGCCAGCGGCGCCTCAAGGATCCTCTCACGCATCAATCTCAGCTGCATATCCGTCGTCTCCTTGTTGTCGTGGGTTTCACCGACCGCATGCCTCTTCCTGTCAACTTCGTTTGCTTCCGCGTATTCTTCAATACCGCGTGTCGCCAAAACAACATCGCCCTGTTTCTCCGCGAAGGGAAGTGGTCCTACCTCGCGCTCGATCTCTTCCGCTTCATGACCCCGACTCCGTGAACAGCGCCGAGCTAGCATTCCCGGTTTCATCTATCTCTTGGACGATAGCCACTTGCAGTCCTGATCGAGAATCCAGAATCCGGTAGTGTTTCGGTGATCCAGTAGCATTGCGGTCATAGGTCGCCCTCATTCGCTGTCGTTGGGGCCTGATGTTGGACCTTCGTCTGCGTTTTGCCGCACTTCAGCACGGGCACGGGCCATCCATTTGTAGTAGCCGATACTGATGCACAAAAGACCGGCGCCCACGACGGCAAACGCCGCCACGCGCAGCAACGGGTCCTGTTCTTTCATGTCTATCAGGAAGAGACGGGCCAACGAAAGCACGATGACGCCCAGTCCGGCGTACCGATAGAACCGTTGGCGGAATGGCAGGGATAGAACGAAGAGGACGGCCGCCAGCCCAAACCAACTGATCGTGATGACGGCCGGATAGGTATTCGTAAGGTGCGGAATCCGATCAAGCAACACTAACAGCAGCACTGTGGCGAGACCTATGGGCGCCAGGACGGATTCCGGCTGTCTCGGGTCATACGCGGAATTGCGTGCTACCGCGTCCAGGATTTCGCCATACCGCGGCGCCAACCATACGTACAGGCGTTCAGACAAGACCCAGAAAACCGCTAGCAGCACAAACGCCACGACAAGGCCTGGTTGCAGTAACGCCGCATTGAATGCCTCTCCCGTGTGACGGCACGAAGCGTAGAGCATGCCGGCAAACGCGACGCCGGCAGCGGCCGGGGAGCGAAATACAGCCGCGTACGCGAGGAAGCCGTAACAGGCCAGAGCCGTCGCCGTCATCAGCCATTCTTGCTGGATGCTTACCTCGAAGTAGCACAACAAGACGACGATGGCGTTGACCACGAGGGCCGCGCAAGCATATTGTGCGATTGTGGCGCGTTTCTTGAGATATGCGAAGTAGCGATCCCCCAGCAGCGACAGAGCTACCAGTAAGATGGAGGCAACGGCAAGGCCCGGATCCGCGGTGGCAGCGTCGAACGTGATCTCGGCGGTGCGCATCGACGCGTAGATTGTGGCCGCGAACGCCACAGCGGTCGCGGCAGGTGACCTAAACACCGCCGCATACGCGAGGAAACCATAGCAGGCCAGCGCCGTCGCCGTCATCAGCCAT
>Ga0315274_10002051_pt1 | contig 30835 bp, 27 predicted proteins | sample YL17G02_20_MG_FD_203700 | JGI IMG/M metagenome (GOLD analysis project Ga0315274, IMG submission 203700) | Sediment microbial communities from Yellowstone Lake, YNP, Wyoming, USA - YL17G02_20 | ecosystem: Environmental > Aquatic > Freshwater > Lake > Sediment | place: USA: Wyoming | collected...
CCGCTAACTATAGCACAATCAATAAGTTTAGTCAAGATGTTTTGTCTTATTTTTATAAAAAATAGTTTCTTCCCGGGATGAACCTACCGAGACTATGGAAATCCGCACCTGTAAAATATTTTCCAGCAGGGATAAATAATGCCGTGCATTTTTGGGCAAATTTCTGTAATGTTTGATCTTGTTCACAATCTCATTCCAACCCTTAATCTCCTTATATATTGGTATAGCATTCTTAAGGATTTCTAAATCGTAAGGAAATTCTTTAAATACTTTACCTTTATATTTATATGCGTTGCAAATTTTTAAGGCCTCCAAACCATCTAATACATCCAACTTCATGATGGCCAATTCCGAAATACCATTGATCAATATCGCCTCTTTAACCATTACCGCATCAAACCATCCGCATCTGCGCGGACGGCCGGTAGTGGCACCAAATTCATTGCCCTTATCGCGCATAAATTTTTCAAAAACTGGCGGAAATTCCGTCGGAAAAGGCCCCTCGCCTACCCTAGTGGCGTAAGCCTTGGCCACACCGATAATCTTATCAATTTTAATTGGAGAAACGCCTGTTCCAATGCAGGCGCCTCCGGCAGTTGCCGAAGAAGAAGTGACAAAAGGATAGGTGCCAAAATCGATATCCAAAAAAGTACCCTGCGCGCCTTCAAAAAGAATATCTTTTTTATCCCTAATTGCTTTGTTCAACAATACCGTGGTATTACAGATGTATTTAGAAAGAGTTTTACCGTAATTTAGATATTCTTGATAATTTTTTTTCAAATTAAATCCTCTATGGCTATATACTTTCTTAAAAATTTCGTTCTTCTCCAATAAATTCTCCTCTAATTTATCTTTAAAAATCTTAGGATTTAAAAGGTCAAGCATTCTTATACCTAAGCGGTTAACTTTATCCGCATAACAGGGGCCAATGCCCCGTTTGGTGGTGCCGATCTTATGCGTTCTTTTGCTCTCTCGTAATTGATCCAAAATTTTGTGGTAGGGCAGAATGACATGGGCTAAAGAAGAGATTTTTAAACGAGAGCCGATATTGATACCCCGGCTAGATAAATCTCGAATTTCCTTAATGAGTACGGCCGGGTCGATAACTACCCCGTTACCAATACAGCAAACCTTGCTTTTATACAATATCCCAGAAGGAATAAGGTGAAAGATATATTCTTTACCGTCAACTACCACGGTATGACCGGCATTGCTTCCGCCCTGGTAACGCACAATGTAATCTACCTCACCCGATAAGATATCGATTATCTTGCCTTTACCTTCATCTCCCCACTGTGTGCCTACTATTATTGTATTCATTTAAAATAGAAAGGTTGAGGCTAAGGTTTAAGGTTAAACTTTTTCTCAACCTTAACCTTGACCTTAAACTTAAATTATGGACTCATAGTGAAAATCTTACGCGCGATATCCGGATACTTAGCGATAAACTTTAATTCATCATCTACCAGAGGTTTTTGGTTATGCACATTGGCATGGCGCACTAATTCCAGAACTTCGGTGGCCTCTTTTTCGTCGCGGAAAACCACTTCTAACTTCTCATAGACATTTCTAAAACCTTTGATTCCCGAATATTCGCCGGCGGTAATTTTGCGTCCGGTCTCTATTACCTCGGGTTCTCCCCGACCTAATTCCTCAAAATCATACAGCTCGTAGTTACGTCTATCTTTTAAAGCACCATCAGCATGTATACCGGACTCATGGGCAAAGGCATTGGCGCCTACACCCGGCTGATTTATGGGAATAGGTACGCTAAAGGCATAGGAAGCATATTTACAGATTTTCCACGCCATTCTCAAATTTATTTTTTCATCAAGATTATAATTCTGCATGCCACTACCGTATTTTACTGCCAAGATCACCGAGACTAAATCGGCATTTCCTGCGCGTTCGCCCATGCTGTTAATACAGGTATTAATGTAAGTATCTACTCCGCAATCTAAAGCTGCCTTGGCGCCAGAAAGAGAATTTGCCACTACCATTCCCAAGTCATTATGGCAATGGACTTCTATGGGCATTTTGGTTTCTTGCGCCAGAAGTTTAATCCGCTCATAAATGGTAAAAGGCGTATCATATCCTAACGTATCGCAATAACGAATTCTATCTGCTCCTACATCTTTTGCTGCCAAAGCAAATTCGATGAGATATTTTATTCTTGTCCGAGAGGCATCTTCGGCGTTTACGCCAATAGAATCGACTCCAAATTTACGCGCTTCTTTTACTGCTTCAGCCATCTCTTTTATTACTGACTGATGGTCCAGTTTCCCTTTAAATTTGTGCAGAATCATCTGGTCAGAAGTAGAAATAGAAAGATTGACGTGTTTGAGGTTCGGCACTAATTTGAAAGCCGTGTGTACGTCATCCTTGGTAGCGCGAAGCCATCCGCCTAATCTAATCGGAGCGAGTTCTCCTCTTTTGACTAATTCTAAATTGGCGTTCAGATAATTTGTCTCATGCCGGGTAACCGGAAAACCGAACTCTGACTGAAATATGCCCATTTCATTGAGGTACAGATTAATCATTGTCTTTTCTAATTTAGAAAGGCAGATCCGCGAAGTCTGAACTCCGTCGCGATTAGTTACGTCGATTATGTAGATCTTTGGTTTCTTAGACATCGTTTCACCTCTTTCTTAGATTATCTTCTGCCTAAAATTTTTTTCAGTTCTTCTTTTCTGGGGACGCCTTGTATACCGAATATATACCGATTGTCTAAAATATAAGCCGGGCCGAACATAATTTTTAGTTCTTTATTATCTTTAATATTCTCTCTTAAAAGTCGCTTTCCTTCTTCGCTACGGGCGCAGGTCTTTATAGTTTGCGTGGCTGATTTATCTAAACAGTCTTCCCACCAAGAACTATTAAGGTTTCCTACCCTGCAGCTTACATAATCAAAAAACATCTTCGGATAATATTTCTGCACGCAGACACAACGTAAATATTCCTCAACTTCCAGATTCCCCTTGGCTGCGTCAAAGCCGTCGTCTTTCTCTGCGGCCAGAAAATGCAAAACCGGGTTAAATTCCTTTATGACGTCCAATAATGCCGCCATATTCAAGTCATATAAACTAACAAATAAATCCAATCTGCCTTTTAAATCCTTCCTCTCCAAAAAATAAGAAACACCTGCAAATTCAGGTTTTAGTATATAATAATTGCCTTTGGCTTCTAGATTTTTTTCTAAATTACTAAAGGCTTTTTCTTTTTCCACTTCTTTACCTAAAATGTAAACCGGTAACGCCTTAAGATTAAAATCCTTAATTAGTTTGTTGGTAAAAAGGCTGGGATAATCCCGATAAGAAATAGTTAACCCGGGAAAAAGCGTCTTTAAATATTTGATTGGTTTTTCGGAATCACAAAATCTACACGGCTTAGGCTGGATAATTAAAAGAGAAACCTGCGCTGGTTTACTAAATGAACACTGTGATTTTAGCGTTCCGGGATCCTGACAGATACCGACCCTGCCTTCTTTTTTACAATTATTATCCGAAAAACAGCGCGGTAAAATAGAAAACTCGCCCGGATCATCCTGAATCTTGTCAGAAAGACGCAGCTCTTCTACTTTGTAATCTTTGATTTTATTATTTTCTAAGGTTAAAGATAACTTGCCTAAGCGGCGTCCCTGCCAGGATGGCCGGACAATTAAAGTAGAGCCTATTTTGCCCGAAGATTCTTCTTTAGCGCGGAAATGACCGGTAATAAGAATATCGATGCCTTTGATTTCTTCTATCAATTTTAAATCATCATTCTCCCCGAGATGGCTTAAGAGGATAATTATATCTACGTTCTTTTTCTTTAATTCCACTACTGCTTTTTCTACTGCGCTCTTGGGCTCAATAAATTTCAATCCACCTGCTTTCTGTGCGGCCTGTAATGCAGTAACTCCGATGATACCGATTTTGATTCCAGACATCTCTTTTATAATATAAGACTTAAAAAGCGCGGATTGATTATTCGATAATATATTGCACGAAAGAAAGGCCAAGTTGGTTTTGTCGATATTCTTTAAGAGAAACTCTTGATTAAAATTAAACTCATCGTCTCCTATAGTGAGCGCGTCATACTGCATCAGCTCTATTGCTTTCAGGTTAACCAACGTACGTTGTCTATCGAAGTCGATGTTCTGGGTATATTCATCCAAGAGCCCGCCGCCAAAAAAACCGCCGGAATCTAAAACTAAGGTATCGGGATTTTCTTTTCTTAGCTGCTTAATCAAAGTAGCGCGACGCGCAATTCCTCCGTCTGTCTCCTTAGGGCAGTTGCAAGGATAAAGCATGGCGTGAGTCTCGCCTGTATATAGTATGGTAATTTCCTTGGCATAACAAGTGAACGTAAAACTTAAAACGTAAAGCGCAAAACTAAAACTTAAAACTAAAAACTTTAAACTTTGCACTTTAACTTTACCTGCTTTAGCGCTTTGCGCCTTACACTTCATAGCTTTATTACCTTTACTTCCAATATATTTTCCATTTTCTTTATCTTCTCTAAGACTTCGCTTGATATAGGACTATCCACATTCAAAACTGAAATCGCTTTACCTCCGGGTTTTTCGCGGCCAAAGGTCATGCTGGCAATATTAATATTCTGTTTACCTAAAAGCGTGCCTAAATTACCGATGATGCCCGGCCTATCCCAGTTCTGTATGACAATCATCTCTCCGGAAGGAGACAATTCTACATAATATGCGTCGATTTTAACAATGCGCGGCTGTTTATTCGGAGAAAGGGTACCGACAATCTTTTTGGCTCCCTTATCTGTTTTTATCTCAAGCTGAATAGAGGTAACAAACTCCTCTTCCTTAGAGGATTTTACCTCTTTTATTTTTATCCCTCTTTCCTTGGCTTGCGCCGTAGCATTGATAAAATTTACTGTTTCTTTTAAAATGGGCGAAAGTATACCTTTGACCAAGCCCATGGTCAAAGGGCTTAAATCATACCGGTTAATCTCGCCGCTATAATTGATATTTGCTTCCTGAAATCTGCCTTCCGCTAACTGACTGGAAAACTCACCCATCTTTTCCGCTAAGGCTATATAAGGTTGTAAGATTTTATAAACTTCCGAGTCTAAAGATGGGTAATTTGCGGCATTACGTATGCCTTTACCTAAAAGAGCATCGCGCACAACCTCAGCTACTTCGATGGCCACGTTGACCTGCGCCTCTTCGGTAGATGCACCTAAATGGCAAGTAGTGATTACATTATCTAATTTCAAAAGTTCGCAATCCGGCGCAGGCGGCTCTTTCTCAAAAACATCGATACCCGCACCGGCAATCCGACCTTCTTTAAGTGCATTTGCTAAAGCCGCCTCATCAATTATGCCACCGCGGGCACAGTTAATAATACGTGCACTGTTTTTCATCTGCGCAAATTCTCCTGTTGAAATCATATGCTTTGTTTCTTCGGTCATCGGCGTATGTACCGTAATATAGTCAGATTTGGCAAACAAATCTTTTAATTCCACCGTCTCTATACCCAAACTTTCAGCTACTTCACGCGATAAAAACGGATCGTAAGCCAAAACCTTCATCCCGAAGGAAAGCGCACGCCTGGCTACTTCTTTTCCGATTCTTCCCAAGCCGATAATCCCCAAGGACTTATTATAAAGTTCGACTCCCATAAATTTGGAGCGCTTCCATTCCCCTTTTTTCATCGAAGCGTTTGCCTGAGGAATATTCCGGGAAAGCGCCAAAATCATACTCATGGTATGTTCGGCTGTAGAGATGGTATTCCCTCCCGGCGTATTCATCACAATTATTCCCTTTTGCGTAGCTGCTTCCAAATCCACGTTGTCTAATCCCGCACCTGCGCGGCCGATTACCTTCAATTTTGTTCCGGCATCAATTATCTCTTTGGTTACTTTAGTTGCGCTTCTGACGATAAGCGCGTCGTAATCTTTAATTACCTCTTTTAATACCTCGGGTTTTAATTCCGTTTTTACGTCTACCTGAAATTCTTTAACATCTTTAAGAATTTTAAGACCTTCTTCAGACAGCGAATCGCTGACTAGAATTCTCATTAAATACACTCCTTTGCAGTTGTTTAACTTTGAACCTATATCTTCTATTGTCCTATTTCTTTTGTATGCATCTCATATGTATCAGCACTAATCAGGCCTTGTTCAAAAATTCTATCTAGAGAATGCCGCATCAGGTGCATTTTGTATTGTGAGCCTGTTTGTATCACCGAGGGCAGCTGAGTAAAATCTCCGCTGCGAATAATCCTTCTTACTGCTATATTCACTATGCAAACTTCAGTAGCAATTGCGCGACCGATGCCGTCATTTTTAGGCAGCAGTTTCTGTATAACTATTGCTTTTAGAGAATGGGATAAACGGGCATAGATGAAGCCTCGTTGGTCTAAAGGGAAAAAACTTACTATGCGGTCAAAAACTTGCAGTGTATCCGTAGAATGAATTGAGGTTATCACCAGATGTCCTGTTTCTGCTGCCTGAAGCACGGTTTCAATCGTATCAGCGTCGACAACCTCTCCTACAACAATAATATTAGGATCCTGCCTTAAAGCTGCTTTTAAACCACTGGCAAAAGTCGGAACATCTGTTCCTACCTCTCGCTGCTTAACTATTCCCTTAATATTATTATGTAAATACTCAATAGGTTTTTCCAAAGAAAGAATTACGCCGCTCCTTTTTTTATTAATGTTATCGATCATGGTGGTAATCGTTGTAGTTTTCCCTGAACCTGTGGTTCCGCCAATAATTACTAATCCTTCTTTTAATTGGCAGATATCATCGATGACTTCGGGTAAACCTAATTCTCCTCTACTCTTTATATTAGACATGATATTCCTGAAGACTACTTCCATCCTTCCCCGCTGTTGATAAATACTAACTCTAAATCTGATATCGAGGGACGGAGAAAATGCAAAGTCCAAATCTTTATACTGTTCAAAATGCTTCTTTTGCTCGTCTGAGAGTATACTACAAATCATTTGCTTGATTTCTTCACTAGATAGCGGTTTGTCATCTAATGGCTCTAATTCTCCATACTTTCTGACCATGGGGGGAGCATTAACCGTAAGATGTAAATCAGAGATTTCTTTCTTATAAACTCTCTCCAGTAACTTCATAATATCCATGCGTTCGATTCGCTTTTTGATTTCTTCCTTTTGCTCTTCAGAGATTCTCACAAAATGTATACCAATATCAAACTTAAGCAAAGGCAGTTGCTCAATCCTGACCACTTCACCTTCAAGTTCAAGCGTCAGAGGTGGAGTTCCCGGCATATCTATAAAAATTTTTATCAGTGTATCTATAGGGATCTGTTTTCCGCTTTCAAAAAGTAACCCCGAGGCACTAAGGTCCCTTGTTAAGGCACCCCTGATTTCACCAAAACCTTCGGTTTGACTTTGTATTATATATTTAAATTTTATATTTAGTGGCAGGCGAGATTCTATTCTTCCTTCAATTCCTGTTTTATCGTTACTTTTGCTCATAGAATATCTCCTCGGCAGCTTTTAAGCCTACGCCAAAACTAAACTTATAACCCATCTGATGCAATACTTTTTCTAAACAGGCAATACCGACAATAATATCAAATTCTTCGATAAAACCCATGTGGGCGATTCTAAATACTTTACCTTTTAGCTCCGATTGCCCACCGGCTATGGTTACCCCATAATTATCGCGCATGGTCTGGACTAATTTTTCGCCGTCTATACCCGCAGGGACTTTTACTGCTGTGACTACGTCCGAGGCAGCGGTAGGAGCAAATAACTCTAAGCCCAACGCTCTCATCGCCTGCCGCGTTGCCTCTGCCATCTTTTTATGGCGTAAGAAGACATTCTCCAGGTTATCCTGTTTTATCATCTTTAAAGCATCGTTTAAAGCAACAATTAAACTTATCGCGGGAGTAAAAGGTGTATCGGTCTTATCAAGAGCCTTTTTTGCAACTTTTAAATCAAAATAATATTTCGGGCATTTTGAACTTTCCACTAATTTCCAGGCTTTGGGACTGACAGAAATAAAACCCAAACCCGGCGGAAGCATCAGTCCTTTTTGTGAACCCGAAACCACCGCATCACAAAACCAAGTATCGGTTAAGAGCGGTATAGCTCCTAAACCACTGATAGCATCTACTACTAATACTGCCTTTGTATCTTTAATTACCTTACCTACTGCTTCAATATCAGTGGCCACGCCAGTGGATGTCTCGCACAAAGTAGTAAATACCGCTTTTATATTGGGCTTTTCTTTGAGCTTTTTTTCTATCTCCCCAGGCTCGACTGCCTTTCCCCACTCTACAGCGATAATCTCCGTATTTATACCGTAACTGTTGCAAAGCTCAGTCCATCTTTCTCCGAATTTACCACCCTGGATGGTTATGGCTGTATCGCCCTCAGATAATAAATTCACCACTGCTGCCTCCATTGCGCCGGTTCCTGAAGAGGCAAAAATAAAGACATCGTTTTTGGTTTGAAATACATATTTTAGGCCTGCGCTTACTTCTTTTAAAATCGCTTGAAACTGCGGCGTGCGGTGATGAATTATCGGTCTAGCCATAGCTTCCGAGACTTGCGGCGGCAAAGGCGTGGGCCCGGGGGTTAAAAGATAATTCTTACGCATAAACCCTCTCCTCTCAATAATAAAATTATTTTTTCTTGGTTACAATTACTTCATCTACCAAGCCGTAATCCTTGGCTTCTTCTGCAGACATAAAATAATCTCTGTCGGTATCTTTTTGAATTCTATCCAAAGGTTGGCCGGTATGCTTAGCTAATAGCTCATTGATTTTGTCGCGTAGGTTTAAAATTTCTTTGGCATGCCGGGAGATATCCTCTGCTGCCCCCTGAATCCCGCCCCAAGGCTGATGGATCATAATGCGCGAGTTAGGTAATACGAAACGCTTACTCTTGGTTCCGGCACTTAAAAGAAGTGCACCCATACTTGTCGCCTGCCCCACGCAATAAGTGGCTACATCGGGCTTCATAAATTGTATAGTGTCATATATTGCCAGGCCTGCAGTTACTGAACCGCCTGGAGAATTAATATAAATACTTATTTCTTTACCGCTATCCTCCATCTGCAGGAAAAGCATCTGGGCAATAATTAAGTTAGCCACATTGTCATCGATGGGTGTACCGATAAAAATGATGCGGTCTTTTAATAGCCTGGAATAAATATCGTAGGCACGCTCATAGCCCCGCGGCGTCTGCTCAATAACCATCGGAACTAACGTCTGCATTTTTTCCTCCATTCTCCACCTCCGTTTATCCAACTAGTTCGTTTCCTGCCAATCCGCTTCTCTTAATAAAAATTCCATCACGCGATGCGGCATCTGGTCATCTAAGGAGATATTTTCTTTTTTGGCAATTTCCGATAAGACCAGATAAACTTTAATCTGTCTTTTAGCTTCGGGCTCTAATTCACTGAATAACGTTTTTTCCCGGGAATCAATCTCTTCACGCGGCATGCCTTTTAAGGCCAAATCTATTTTTGCCTGTTTGACTAAATCTTCGAGCTGCCGGTTAACTAAGGATTGCGGCAATTTAAAGTCTAAGTCTTTGGTGATGCTGGAGACAATTTCGTTTTCAACCTTGTTTCGCTGCGCGTTGTCTTTCTGAATCAGAATCTGTTTCTCTACTGCCTCTTCTAATTCCGATAAACCGGGATAACCCAGCCCGCGCGCAAAACGGTCATCCAGGGTATCGATTTTTGCGCATTCTTTTAAGGCATCCATATGGCGTTTTATTTCATCGGGCGGGGCTTCAATCTTTTTATAATTAACCCTAATGCCTTTATAATTGCCGAGTTTAATCTCGGGTCTTACCTCTAACGTGGCCTTGAAGGAAAGGTTATTACTTCCTCTTTCCAATTTAACTTCAGAAATGCTCGGTAAATCTACTACCTCCAACCTCTCCTCCCGCACTGCCTGAGCATAGACATCCGGAATTAATTCTTCGATTACGCGTCTTTCTATCTCAGAAGAAAAATGTTTTTCCAGGATTTGGCGCGGGGCATGCCCTGGCCGGAAACCGGGAACCTTGGCTTCTTGGCCGACTTTCTTGAAAACCTCATCAAACTTATTCTTGACGATTTCTCCGTTTACGGCAATATTTACTTCTCTTTTAGTGCTATCCAATTTTTTTACTTCGGTTTTCATTGATCCCTCGTTTACATCTTGAACTTCTCACCCAAATATATCTCTCTGGCTTTGGGATTATTAATCAACTCATCAGCGGTGCCAGAAATAAGGATTTTTCCTTCGGCGATTAAATAAGCACGGTCGGTTATAGAAAGAGTCTCCCGGACATTGTGATCAGTAAGCAAAATACCCAGGCCTTTTCCTTTTAGCTCTTTGATAATCTCCTGTGCTTCATTGACCACAATCGGGTCTATGCCTGAAAAGGGCTCATCTAAGAGTATAAAAGACGGATTGGTTACCAAGGCGCGCGTAATTTCCAGCCGTCTTCTTTCTCCACCGGATAAAGTATAGGCTCTATTTTTTGCCAGATGAGAAATATTTAATTCTTCAAGCAAATTGATCAGTCTTCTTTTTCTTTCTGGCCTATTTATCGGCAGCGTCTCCAAAACAGCCATAATATTTTCTTCTACCGTAAGTTTCCTGAATATCGAAGGCTCCTGTGAAAGATAACCTATTCCATAACGACAGCGTTCATGAATAGACAGGGAAGTAATATCTTCGTTATCAAAGATGATTCTACCCTTTTTCGGCGGAATAATTCCCACAATCATATAAAAGGTAGTGGTCTTGCCTGCGCCGTTCGGGCCTAAGAGCCCGACAATCTCACCGCGCTTTACCACCATATCCACGCCGTTCACTACTTGTCTCCCATCGTAAGATTTACTTAATCCTTTAATTTCCAAAAGACGCATTCAGATCCTCCGTAGAATATATGACTAATTTTGGCTTTCCGGCAAGCGTAATCTTTTTTTCCGCTGCAATATAAACCGCCTCATCGCTATAGGAGATATTTTCTCCTCTGACGATTTTTACATTTCCGCGGGCAATGATTTTATCGATTTTACTTCCCATAGGGGCAGAGTTTTTTTCAGAAGTATTATCAGTGCCGGAGGTAATAAAATAAATATCCATCGCATCGCTGTAAATCTGGAGATCGTTATTATCAACTAACACATTATTGTTAAAGGTGGCAATATTTTTCTGATAATCTATCTGCACCGGACCATCGCAATTAATCGTAATTTTATTCTTATTGGCAGTTTGCTTTTCTCCTTGAGCTGGCGCAGGATTGATTTTAACGGTAACGTCTTTTTCCAGAGTCATCTTATTCAAATTTGGCTCGCCGGTAGCGCCCTGTGCCGTAGTAACCATATCGTCTTTTTCTATATTTACCATATCTTTTGTCGAGACTAACTGATTTTTTCTATCCCAATCTAAAGTGTCGGTGGTAAGTTTTGAACCGGAGGAAGTAGAAACCGTGACATTTTCCTCCAAATGCACCTTATTTTCTGCTTTGTCGAAATCACCCTTATCGGCGGTAAGTTTTACATCTTCTTTTTCTCCGTAGAGACTACCTTCTATCGCCTTAAGCCTTATTGCTTCATTAAAGACGTCTGCAGTTTGGGCAGAGAGTTCCCAGGTTTTCTTTCCTTTTTCGCCGTAACCGGCAATAGAAAAATCATTAATCTGCTGCTCCGCTTCCGGAATATTCTGATTATCTGCGTATAATAAAGGGGCGATTAAAAAGAATGAGATAAGAACTATAAGAAATTTTTTATAACTCATACTCGCTTATTGCTTCCTTCCATTTACCTTGGGTTTTTAGGATTAACTCTGCTATCTCGCGTACCGCACCTCTGCCGCCTTCCCTTAAGGTAATATAATGGCTGGCTTGTTTAATTTCAGGCGCGGCATTAAATACGGCAACAGAAAAACCCACTCTCTTCATCAGGCACAAATCTACCAAATCATCCCCCACAAAGCAAATCTCTTCAGTCTTGACCTTATATTTTTTTAAAATCTTATCCAAAACCTTGGTCTTAGGGGAAACATTTTCAAAAACCTCTTCCACGCGCATGTCTTTGGCGCGCGGCCTGATTGCCCTGGAGCCCTTGGCAGTAATCAGGATAGTCTTTATTCCGGACTTTTTTAAAAGATAGACTCCCATGCCATCGTGCACGTCAAAAAACTTCATATCCCTACCTTTGGAATCGTAAATTATTCTACCGTCGGTCAAAACCCCATCCACATCCAATAAAAACAACTTAATCTTTTTTGCTTTTTCTAAAATAGCTTCTTCCATAATCACACCAAGCCCGCTTTCAATAAATCCTGCACATCCAATAGTCCAATCGGACGCCTGTGTTTGTCTATTACCGGAACCTCATCAATCTTTTTTTCCCGTAAAATGCGCATCGCTTCTGCGGCGAGCATCTCTTTATTTACGACGGCGGGATTCTTGGTCATAACTTCTTTGATTTTACGCTGCGGAAGGTTTTTATCTATTTCTAAATGCCGGCGCAGGTCGCCATCGGTAAATATTCCTTTCAGTCTTCCTTTCTTATCCACCACTGTGGCTGAACCAGCGCGCGCCTCAGTAATTTTAAGCAACACCCTAGAAACAGTCTCTTCCTCATTTACCACCGGATTGGCTCTACCTATACGCATAATCTCCTCTACTTTTAAAATCAGGCGCCTGCCCAAAATTCCACCCGGATGATAAAAGGCAAAATCCTTCTCTTTAAATCCCTTTAATTCTAGAAGGCAAACTGCTAAGGCATCGGCCATGGCTAAGGTAGCGGTGGTAGAAGCCGTAGGAGCTAAACCCAAAGGACAGGCCTCTTTTTTGACAGACACATCCAGTACTACATCGCTATATTTAGCCAGAACCGAATTTTTATTTCCGGTAAGCGCAATAATTTTAGAACCGATTTTCTTCAGTAACGGCAGGAGTTGTTTAATCTCTTCGCCCTGACCGCTATTCGAAATAATAATTACCACATCGTCAGCAGTGACGTTACCTAAATCGCCGTGCACTGCCTCCGCAGAATGCAAGAACAAACTTGGGCTACCCGTAGAAGCTAAAGTGGCGGAGAATTTCTGGGCGATAATTCCGGTTTTACCCATACCGCTTACCACAACCCTTCCTCTGGTTTTTAACATTAAGTTCAGGGCTTTTTCGAAATTCTTCCCTATTTTAGGCTTTAAATCTTTAATTGCCGACGCCTCAATATCTAAAACCTGTTTTGCACGTTTAATATTATTCATCTTCCTAAAGCCGTCTCTATTTTCTTGACTTGTTTTAAAAGCGTCTCTAATTCCTTTAAGCTAATCATATTCGGACCGTCGCAGAGCGCTTTATCCGGCTGCGGATGCACCTCTAAAAATAAACCGTCGCAACCAAAAGCCACCGCTGCCCGCGATAAACCCGCGACAAACTCGCGTTGTCCGCCGGAGCAACCTCCTTTACCACCGGGTAGCTGCACGCTATGCGTAGCATCGTAGATAACCGGATAACCGAATTCCTGCATAATCCTTAAACTTCGCAAATCCGAAACTAAATTGTTATAGCCAAAACAAACTCCGCGCTCAGTAATGATAATTTTTCTGTTGCCCGTAAATTCTACTTTGCGAATAATAGGCAGGATATCCCACGGTGCTAAAAATTGGCCTTTTTTAATGTTTACCACCTTGCCGGTTTTTGCTGCGGCCACCACAATATCTGTCTGACGACACAAGAATGCCGGGATTTGGATGATATCCAAGACTTTTTTCGCTTCCTCGATTTCTTTTCGGCAGTGGATATCGCTCAATATAGGAATTTTTAATTTCTGTTTTACTTTGTGAAGAACTTCCAGGCCTTTTTTTAATCCCGGTCCGCGATAAGAATCTAATGAAAGCCGGTTGGCCTTGTCAAAACTGGATTTAAAGATAAAAGGAATATCCAGCTTCTGGGTAATTTCCTTGATTCTTTTTGCGGTTTCCAAACACAGAATTTCCGATTCAATTACGCATGGACCGGCAAACAAAACCAAAGGATTATTCCCCCCGATTTTTATATTATTCACAATAATTTTAGGCACCGTCTTTCTCTCTTCTAAAAATATCTTTTACCTTTTTTAAATCTTCGGGCGTATCGACTCCGATAGTATCGTATTTAGTCTCGATAACCTTGATACGAAAACCCTCCTCTAAAACCCGCAGTTGTTCTAAACGTTCAATCTCTTCCAATTTGGAAGTCGGCAAGTTCTTATAAATAAATAAAAAGTCCTTGGTGTAGCCGTATAGACCAATATGTTTGTAGTAAACCGGAAATTTTACTTCCGAATTTCCTGCGCGGTGAGGAATCGGCGCGCGGGAAAAATAAAGCGCAAAATTATTTTTATCTACGACTACCTTGACCACATGCGGATCTTCTATATCCTTAGGGTCGTCTATTTTTTTCATTAAGGTAACTACTGATAAAGAATTGTCGTCCAATAATGCCTGCGCCACAGTATCAATCATCATTGGATGGATTAAAGGTTCGTCACCTTGAATATTAATGACAATCTTTACGTCTAAAGGATTCGCTACTTCACTGATCCTATCTGTGCCACAGCTGTGACCTCTGGCGGTTAAAACCACGTTGGCACCGAATTCCTTGGCCACGCTTGCCACTCTTTCATCATCACAGGCAATAATTAAATCGTCTAAAAGAAAGGCCTGCTTGGCGCGTTCCCAGACGTGTTGAATCATGGGCTTGCCTAATATATCTGCCAAAACCTTACCTTCAAATCTGCTCGACGAATATCTAGCCGGAATCACTCCCACTACATTCATTCTATCCGATTCTCCTTAATAGCTCTTTTCTGGTAGTAACTGCTGTCCCTACCTTACCCACTACAATACCTGCTGCAAAATTAGCAATATGCGCTGCCTGAAGTTCTGTTGCGCCGCAACTTAAGGCCAAAGTAAAAGTAGCGATGACCGTGTCTCCCGCACCAGAAACGTCAAAGACTTCTTGGGCAACTGTAGGGATATGCGTAAGATGACCGTTCTTCTCTAATATTTTCATCCCATGTTCACCCAGCGTGACCAGAATGGAATCCAATTCCAAATAATCTACAATCTCTTGCGCAGCTAAAGCGATATCTTTATCCGTGAATAATCTATCACTGTGCAATTTAAATCTATTGGTAGTATCTTTAATCTTTAAATTCCTGATGGCATTCTCCAGTTCTTTGCAATTGGGCGTAATGGAAGTGACGCCGCGATAAAACTCAAAATTGTCTTCTTTAGGGTCAACGGTAATGATCTTCTTGCGGGAATGCGCTAGAAAAATCAACTCTTCTAACAAAGACTTATTGACTACTCCCTTACCGTAATCCTCAATGATAATAGCATCAAAATCATCGATATTTTTTTGAATAAATTTAAGGATTTTCTGGTTTAGCTGGTGAGGTAACGCATCTACATGCTCCCAGTCAACCCTGACGACCTGTTGATGCCCGGCGATAATGCGGGTTTTAAGCGTCGTATGTCTTTGCGGCTCGATAAAAATGCCGGCAGAGTTTATTTTTCTTTTTTCCAATTCCGAAAATAAAATATCTTCATTTTTATCTTTTCCGGTAACCCCCACCAAACAAGCTTTCGCCTGAAGCGAACGAATGTTATTAGCTACGTTGGCAGCTCCTCCAGGCGCATAAGTCCTTTTATTTGCCCAGACTACCGGAACCGGCGCTTCCGGTGAAATCCTATCCACGCCGCCCCAGACGTATTCATCTAAAATGATATCGCCCACCACCAAAATATTGGCTTGGGGAAAACGGTTAATGATGCTTTTTAGATTTTTCATATTTGTTCGATAACGGCTTGCGCCAGTAACGGAAGCATTATCTCATGATGGCCCACGATATAATAACCGCTGCCGCCTAAGCTTACCGGACGAGTTACGACATTCTGGTAAGGCCGGTAATGATAAAGCATATCGAAATTTGCGGTAGTAAAATCCTTAACTTTATAGCCTAAATTCCTGGCTAAATTCAAGGCCTTTAGAAATACTTCGGGTAAAATCACTGCCGAGCCGAAATTTAAAACCACTCCGCCGTTATTTAACCGGCTGACCTCCTCTACTAACAAATGAAAATCTCTTAAACTACCCTCACCTGTAAGCGCAGCATCAAAAGAAGTATGCTGATGTATAGTATCCGTGCCGATTGCCACGTAGACACAGACGGGAATTTTATTTCGAAAGGCATGATATAGCAAGCTTGATTTTTTATAAGGTAATTTCGCATCGCTGATTTTACCGGCAACAGCGCAGCCCAACCCTAAACCTTGGCTTACCCCTTTTTTTACCGCATTATTTATAAAGTCTGCGGTTTCTCTAGCCATGCCAAATTTTCCGGCCTTTAAATTCTCGGCAACATCTTCAGAGGTCTTTCCCTGAAAGGCAATTTCAAAATCATGAATAATACCTGCGCCGTTTAGGCAAATACAGGTAATTATTTTTTTTCTGATTAACTCCACCAATACAGGATTAAGGCCGCATTTTATCACATGGGCACCGGCCATAAAAATCACTGCCCGCTTCTGTCTATGCGCTCCAACTATAGCCTTTGCAATCGCACGCAGCTCTTTTGTTTTTAATAAGTTAGGCAGGGAGTGATAGAAGCTTTGAAAACTAATGCCTTTTAAAGGCTTCCTGGCAAAATCACCCATTTCTACCTTGTTTTTTCTGGCTTTTAAAGAATAGGTCTTGGTCTTATTTAGATTAATCATACGAAACTATAATTTTAGCATAAATTTAAACTAAATCAACTTGAATTTAGAAGTGACTAATTATTTTCTGGCTTCTTTCTATAAGGGGCAAGGAGCCTTAAAAACTCCGGTTCAACTTTATATCCCAGCTCTATTGCCAAATCATAATACTTAATGGCTAAGGCATGCTTGTTCTGGAAATAATAAATCTTGGCTAAGTTCTTATAGGCAGGCGCAAAATCCTGGCTAAAGCTCAAAATCTTTTTATATAACTCTTTGGCCTCTTCTATGTTACCTATCTCTGTGTATAGATTAGCAAGGTTATAATACGCAACGGCAAAATGAGGGTCTATTCTTATCGCCCCCTGGTAACATTTGATCGCTTCCTGCTTTTTACCGGTACTTACATAAAGATTACCCAGATTATTATAGGCTATTATAAAAGTGGGGTCTAAAGCTATTGCTTTTTCATACCAAATGATTGCCTCTTCTTTATTACCGATGCTTTTGTATAACTTTGCCAGACTGCAATAAAAATTTACTTGATCGGGACTGAACTCAATTGCTTTTTTATAGAATGCCAAGGCTTCTTTGCTCTTGCCTAAAATTGTATATACTTGACCCAAATTATAATATGCCAAGGCGTATTCGGGATCAATGGCTATGGTATTCTGAAGCGATTCGATAGCTTCTTTGTATCTACCGATAATTATATAAGTATTGCCCAGATTATTATAGGCGATGGCAAAGTTGGGGTCTACTTTTATCGCCTTCTGATAATAGGCGATGGCTTCTTGTGTTTTACCATTGGCTTTGTAAATATTCCCGAGATTATTCAGAATAATTTTATTTCCCGGAGCATACTTTAAGGTTCTGGTATAAAAAATTAAAGGACCCTGCCAATAATTGTTTTGCTGAATCGTCAAATAAGAATAGGAAATTAATATAACGCTCGTAAAGATTAAAGTGATGAGGCGTAACCCCTTTTGTTTATAGATGGTATTTAGCCCTTCTGCCAAAAGAAGAAAAAAGCCCATTGAGGGTAAATATAGCCAGTGCTCAGCCATATAGGCTCTAATCGGGTAAAGATTAGATACCGGCGCCAGACCGATAAAAAACCAGAAAATAGAAAAAGTGATTAGTTTATTTCTGTTACGTTGCCTGAAGGCATACCATAAAAAAACAACCACTATAATAATGCCGATCATTACTTTGAGTTCAGTAAAAAGAAATAGCTTGTCTGTGTACTCCATGTGTAAGTCAAAAGGTAAAAAAAGTAACCTGCTGTAGTTGGTAATAGCCACAAAAAACCCGGGAAGTCTCTCTAATAAGCCCGTAGTAACCGGCTCGCCAAAGGTTAGCAACTCTTTTAAGACAGTTATTCTTAAAACAATATATAATCCGGTAATAGCCAGCAAGCCAACAAACTTTTTCAGCTTGATTTTCTCTTTAAACGTATAGTGATAAAGCAAAATTAATGCCGGAAGAATCAGGCTGTTCTCGCGAGATAGAAGTGCCGCAATGTAACTTAAAACCATCAAGATATATAAACCCAAACTTTTGTAAGGGGTTTGTTTTAAATACAATATAAAGGTGATTAAAATAAAAAGAAATGCCAACGGATCTGAACGTCCTGAAATATACGCAACAGCTCCGGTATGTATAGGATGCGCAACAAAAAAGACAGCGGTAAGAAAAGATAGGGCTTGATCTTTAAAAATGTAGTTCACAAACCAAAAAATACTTAATGCCACTAGAATATGTAAGAAGATGTTTGTCAAATGATAACCTAAGGGATTTAATTTCCATAAAGAATAATCTATCAGGTAAGTAAAAATTTGTAGCGGTCGGTAGCGATTACATCTATTTGTTGCACCTGCCCCTATATCTTCCGTAAAGAGCTTAGGGAAATTAGACCAGTTTTTTATGCGCAGATTATCCTGGATCAAAAATTCGTCATCCCAGAGAAACTTTCCGGTAAGCGAATTACTGTAGGTGAGTAGCCCCACAATAATTATCGCAGCCAGAAAAATGAATTTTCCTGGTTTCTTTTTGACCTTAACCTGTTTGGTAAGCATATGTTTTCTCTTGAAAAAATTTTATTTGTAGTTAATGTCTTTTACTGCTTGTAACACATCTTCTACCTTAATTAATCTCATGCAGTCTAAAGTTTGGAATCGGCAATGAGCAACTCTGCAAGGCCGGCAGAATATCTCTTTTTTCACTATCCTCGATTTGCTCGACCAGGGGCCGTATCTTTGTTCATCGCTCGGTCCAAAAAGCGCTACTATCGGCGTATCTAAGTAACTTGCCAGCTGCAAGGTCCCTGTATCGCAGGTAATGAGCAGCTTTGCCCTGTTTAAAAGATAAGCTAGTGCCTTTAGATTTGTTAATCCAGTAAAATCAAAAATTTGATTGCTGCAATTTTGTAAGATATACTGGCTGGTTGGTTGATGAACAGCCGCGCCGATAAGAATTACTTTATAGTCTTGGCTTAGGCTATTACATAATTGGGTAAAATTCTGGCTCTCCCATCTTCTGGTCTTACCGCCCGCACTAGGACTGACCAGAATGATGTTATCGCTTTCAGTAATTCCCCTTTTCTTAAGTAGCGAATCAATATAGTCTTTATCTTTAACGGTAAAATAAAAAGTCCTCTCTTTTAACTCGCTGAATCGTTCTTTACTTTTTAAAGCCTCCTTTAGTCGATAAAGATTGCGTTCTTTGATATGCCGGATGTCTTTTGGAATGAATAAGAACGGTGACGTCCTAAACCGAGCAGGAAGCATTGCGCCATAGAACGTATTACGTAAATCAACTACCACATCAAAATTCTTTTTTTTTAGTTCCCAAAATAACTTTACTTTTTCTCTTAATTTTGCGTATTTATCATAAATAATGAGTCTATCGATGTTGGGATTATCTTCGAATATCTCTTTTGGCCGGGGACCAACCATTACCGTGATTTTACTTTGTATAAAGGCTGCCTTTAAATAGTCTAAAACCGGCAAAGTTAAAATTACATCGCCCACATTACTTAGAGTAATAAATAAAATTTTTTTAACTTTCGGTTCTGGAATTAGCATTTTTAGATTTTAAATTTATTTACTTGTTCCAGGACTATTTCCGGAAAGATTGTTTTCATACAACGGTTATCCTTGCAGCGGGCTTCATAACAAGGAATTTTGCAATCTACACTACCGGATAAAATGACTACATTCTTTACCGGGTAGGGGCCGGTTATTGCGGGTGAGGTCGGGCCAAAAAGGGCAATAATTCTTCTGGTGTTGACCGCATTTGCAATATGTAAAGGCGCGGTATCAGCAGTAATAAATAAATCCAATCTTTTACACAAAGCGCCAAATTGCTTAAGATTAAATACGCCGCAGGCAATTATCACTTTTTCTTTCATCAGTTCCTGAATTTTTTTGGCCAAGGCTGCATCTTGAAAACTACCCGTAATTACAACTTTAGCGCCAAATTCATTAATCAAGCTGCCTGCCAATGTCGCCCAGTATTCCTTAGGCCAGCGTTTTAGAGACCAGTTGCCGCCGGGATTTATCGCCACTAAAAAATCTTTTTCATTAACTTCATTCTTTTTTAAAAAATCAGCCGCAAAATTTAAATCCTCTTCGTTTACAATAAATTCCGTAAACCTGTCTTCTATTTTCAAGCCTGTTTTTTCAATGATATTTAAATAGTAATCTATACGATGCAGGCTGTCTTTAAGGGGAGGCATGATTTGTTTAGTTAAAAGAAAGGAACGCTTTTTTGTGTAATAACCGATTCTTTGCGGTATGCCGGCAAGCCTGCAGATTAAAGCACGGGTAAATGAACGGTGCAGGAGGAATGCCATATCGAATTTTTTGTGCTTTAAAAATTTAATGAAACTTAATTTTACCGGAAGGCCTTTGTGCCGGTCTTTTTCATCAAAGATAATGATTTCGTCTAAATGCGGGTTTCCTTTTAACACATGATAACAGCGGCTCGGCACAATACAGGCAATAAAGCTGTCGGGAAAATTATAGCGAATATTTCTAATGGCAGCAGTGGAAAATAATACGTCCCCTAACCAATTAACATTAAAAATAAGGATGCGCTTATTTAACCTAGGAATATTATTAGCTAAGTTAGGCATTCTAAATATATTTTTTCCGTCTCTAAAACCATTTTCTCCTGCGAAAAGTTTTGCTGAATAAAAATTTGAGCATTATCGGCCAAGAATCTTCTCTTTTTAAAATCAAGGAGTAATCCTAATATTGCATCAGATAACCCCTGGGTATCCTGTGGTTTTACTAACAAACCATTATATTCGTTTCGGATAAGATTTCTTATTCCTCCCACATCCGAACCGATAACCGCTAAACCTGTAGCCATTGCCTCCATCAGACTTAAACCTAAACCCTCCGCCAGGGAAGGTAAAACAAATAGGTCCATTATAGAAAGTATTTCGCTGGTATCGTAGACGGACGGTATAAAAAAAATGTTCTTGGTAATCTCCATCCGGCTGCATAAACTCACCAATTCTTTTTTCATCTTGCCTTCGCCTACAATAAGTAATTGCGCATCGGGAACCTCTTCCAAGACAGACCGCATTGCTTCGATAAGGTAAATATGGCCCTTGACATCCGAAAGCCTGGCTACGATACCTACGACTGGGCCATCTCCTAAACTAAATTTTTTCTTTATTTCAATTTTAAGTTTTGCATTTTGCCTGTCTGCCGAACAGGCAGGAATTTTGAATCTATCTATATCTATTCCATGATGAATAACTTTGATTGCTTCTTCTCTGACGCCGAAATAATTCATTAAGTGTCCCTTTACTGCTTCGCTGATAGCAATAACTTTATCGCCCCAACCTGGAAATAATAGGCGGGACAACCAATTCTTAAAGAAACCGTGGCAGGTATAAATATGTAATGCCGAAGTAAAGCGACTCAATAAAGACCCCAACACCTGTGTAGTGCGACTATTAGAATGTATTATCTCAATCTTATTTTTCTTTATTAGGCCCGATAATTTAAAGAGGCTGATTAAAATTTTTGGACTAAGCTCTGATTTTGTTCTTATGGGGATGGGAATATAGGTTATACCTTCTTGAATAAATTTCGGCAAAAGATCGCCACCGCTGGAAGCAATATATATTTGATGGCCCCTTTTTTTAAAACCCTTGGCTAAAGCGAAAACATAACTGGTGATCCCGCCTACATTGAGATGATTGGTGAGATATAAGATATTCATAATGTCAAATTTCCTAATGACGAATGGCTAATGAATGTCAGATTATTTAATTACCCAATGGATAATGGGATATTTAGAGGTTGAAAAATTAGGCATTTATTCGTCATTCGGATTTAGTCATTAGTCATTTTAACAATTTATCTATCGCTTCCAATACTTCTTCTGGCTTAATTAATTTCATGCACTTATAGGTCCTGCATTTTGATTTATAACAAGGGGAACAAGGTAAATCTTTTTTTATCACTACATAATCGCTTACGGAAGGAAGATGACGCCTGAAATCAGTGGGCCCGAAAAGGGCAATTAACGGCGTATCTACGGCAGAAGCAATATGCAGCGCCGCAGAATCCGAGGAAATATATACGCTACATTTTTTTATTAGACAGGCGAGTTGATTAACCGTAGTCCTGGCGCAGGCATTTATAATTTTGCTATTCTTAGCCTTATTCATCAGTCTGTCCGCCCAAAGTAAATCTTTTTCCGTACCCGTAATGACTACCCGGATATCCCGAGCAGATAACTCTTCGCAGAGCTTTGCGATATGTTCAAGGGGCCAATTTTTGGTCAACCACCTTTTACTGGCACTAATATTTATTCCGATAAATTTCTGCTTTTCACTTGGCCACTCGGAATTTAAGAATTCTTCAATATAATGCTGGTCTGCCGGCGTGGGCCAAAGTTCCAAATGCGGCTTATCTAAATCTATGCCTAACATTTTTAATATTTCAAATTGCCGCGTAACCGGACCTATAGGCAGTTTTTCATTCCTGATGCGGTGGTTAAGCAATAAACCAAACTTTTTATTATCATAACCGTAACGGTCTGGGGCTAAAGAAAGAGCAGCAAGTAAATGGCTCTTGCGGTTATTCTGTAAATCAACCACGATATCAAAATTTTTCTTCCTTAAAATAGCGCCCCATTTTAAAATTCCTTTTATTCCTCTATCTTTATTTTTAAAATCGCAAACTAATAATTCATCTAGATAAGGGCAGGTCAAAAGCGCATCTTTGTATTCCTGTCTTACCAATAAACTGATTTTGTGATTTAAAAATTTTTCTCTGGTCGCCCTTATTGCTGCAGTGGCAAGAATTACATCTCCCAATGAACTAAATTTAATAATTAAAATCTTATAATCTTCTTGGGCTTCCCGATAAACGTCGTAAGTCTTTTTTACCATTAATTCTACACTATATTTTTCCTTTACCTTTCTGTATGCATTTTCTGCTATATCGGCGGCCAATTGCGGGTTTTTAAATATCTTTATGACTGCCTCTGCTATACTATTCGGGTCTGCGGCAGGAATAAGCAATCCGTTCTTGCCATCTTCAATAATATCAATTACGCCACCCACCCGCGTAGCCACCACCGGAACTCCGCTTGCCTGCGCTTCGATTATCACCCGACCAAAAGCCTCATGACTAGTCGTAGCCAAAACTAAAAGATCTAAATGCGATAAAATCGCCGGAATATCTCTCTGGGTACCTAAAAACTGAGTAATATGCGATAGCCCCAGTCTTTTTACTAAAACCTGAATCTGTTCTTTATAAGCTTCTTTGGAAGCGGGCGCATCCCCGATTACCCAGATTTTGAGCTGCGGGATAACTCTGGCCACTTCGGCCATGGCTTTAATAAAATATAAATGACCTTTTAGGGGGGTGATTCTTCCGATTATTCCGATATTAAAGTCTTCCTTTCTTTTCTTGCCCGGACTGGTAAATTGAAATTTTTCTAAATCGACGCTGCGCGGTATTAATCTAACGCGTTCATAATCAACCCCGAAATCTTCAATCATATGCCGGCCGATAATATTGCTTAAAACAATGACTCTCTTTGCCCACCCCATGACATAACTAAAGGGATGCTTTTTATAGTAACCGTGGCAGGTAGTAATAAAGACCTTGCCGGTTTTGCGGCTGGCAAAGTAGGCTATCCAGGCAGGAACCCTGGAGCGCGCATGAATAATATCTATTTCTTCTTTCTGAATAATTTCAACTACCTTAGGAATCATCCTGAATATGGTAAATACAGACTTTTTATGTACCGGCAGCTGGTAATGAATGGCGCCGAAAGATTCTAAATCTTTTACCAATTCGCCGCCGTTGGAAACCACCACTGCCTTATGTCCGGATCTGACCAAATATTTGGTCAGATCCAGCGTCCCGGTTTCGACTCCGCCTACATTTAATTCCGGCAATATTTGTAAGATATTCATTTTTAAATCGCCTTCTTCAAGGCATTTGTAACTCTGGCTGTATCTTCTAATGTGTGTATTTTAGGCTGCTCTTTTAAGATCTTATCGATAGTTGAAGAAATTTCGCAAGGCCGACTAAGATAAATGTATTTTTGTTTTGCCATATGATTTAAAAAATTATCGTGACGGCTATTGACGCCAGATGCAAAAACTACGACATAGCGAGCACTGGAAGCTGCTTCGGAAATCATGGAGATACTTTCCGGCGAAACCACCACTATTTTACTTAAGGCTAATATGCCCCCAACGGCAAAAGGAAAATTTTTTTCATTGGCGACAACTAAGAACTTGCAACGGGGATATTCTTGAAATTCCTCTTTGACTAAATCTTCCACATCGCCAGAGGTGCGGCGTGAAGTAGAAATTAAAATCTGAACATCCCATTTTCCTAAAGACATTTTTAATTGATTGATGACTTGGCTTATTAACTCTTTACTTAAAAGGAAATCCTTGGTATCTCCTCCGATTAATAAGCCGATATAAGAATCAGCGGCACTTAACTTATGATCTGCGGCTTGAAACATTTTCTCTGCCTCTTCCTTTAGATAAATTTCATCGATTAAATTCAAGGCTCCTTCTGTAGTTACCACATTCTTTCTTTTTGGGGGACAATCATGCTGTGGCATGACTACTAAATCAAATCTCTTTGTACTTAAAACAGACGGCCTAAGGATTACTAAGGATTTGGCTAAGTTTTCTCTTGAAATAACAAAATTTACAGGTGCAATTGCTGAACCGCAGGATATGACTACATCGGGTTTTAAAGCGAGCAACGACTTGTAAGTTTCTTCTTCTAAAAATGCCTTCAAGCACCAAAGGCACCCCTGACAATGATATTTACCGCTGAAGCAGCTGCTTAATAGTAGGGCAAATCGAGAAAATTTATTTTTGAATTTTACTTCCAGAGTATCTATTTTAGAGCCGCTGCCTTTATCTTGAAAATACCTGTTTACTATTTTTACCAGGGATTGCGCTTGCCTAAGATGCCCGGTCTTTCCATCGCTTAAAATTAAAATATTTTTCTCTTTAGAGCGTTTCCAGATTTTATAAGACCACATATATTCTTGCGGATACTTTAAAATATATCTTTCAAATATATGTACGACTCCCTGTAAATTCTGGCGAATATCTTGACTTTTATTTCCGGTTTTTTTAAGCTGGAAAGGGTGTTCAATAACGAACTTAATGTAAGGGCCTTTCTGGCGTGTATAAAAGGCAGGAATTAATACCGCGTCGTATTTTAAAGCCAACTTTATTGCCCCGGTACTAAAAGAGGCCTCTTTTCCCAAAAAGTTTACTAAGACACCATCCTTGCTTCCTTGATCAATGGTGATGCCTAATACTTCGTTATTTTTTAAAACCTTGATTAATTCTCGCATTTGAGATCGTTTCTCGATTAATTTAGTGCCGCTTTGCTTACGATAGGTATTAAGCAGTGCGTTTAAGCGGGGATGTCTCTGATTGCGGATGAACAAATTTAAAGGGAATCCTAAATTGGCACAGATAATATTGGAGAACTCCCAGCTACCCGCATGCACCGCTAAGAGAATTACGCCCTTGCCTTTTTTAACTCCCTCTGTAATATGAGGTAAGCCTTCAAACTTTATATATCTATTAATATAGTCCTTATTAACTAAAGGAATCGAAAATATCTCGATCAGGTTTTGTCCGAAACTGCGGTAAGATTCTTTAGTGAGGTAACTTAATTGCTGAGGAGAAAATCTGGTTCCAAAAGCAGTTTTTATATTGGCGTAGGCAATGCTTTTGTGTTTAAGGTCAAAATAATAAAATAAATCCCCCAGCCTCCGCCCTAAAAAAAGTCTTAAGGTTACGGGCACGGCCCTTATGATCGGAGCGCATAATCTAAAGAGAATACAACTTAAGTAATCTATTACGGAATTCCTGCTCATCTTTAGTAATTTTTAGCTCAATGCGTAAAACAAACATTGGCAGTTGGCGGTAAATATCTGCAAAATGCGTAAGTCTTACCGCATCTTTCTCTGTAGTAACTATTATATTGATATTTTTCTTTTTCGACTCCTCCATAACTTTTTCTAAATCTTTCTTAGAATACGCATGATGGTCAGGAAATAAAAAAGACAAACCGATTTTGATATCTAGACTTGCGATTAGGTTTTCAAAGGAATCAGGGTCTGCAATACCGCAGACCACGCTTACTTTCTTTCCTTTTAAGACATCTGTTTTTAATACCTCCTGTGGCTTCTCGATTTTGTAAAAACCCACTGGCTGATGAATGGAGTCAAAAATTAAAGCGGTAGGATTTATCGAATTTAAAAAATCTTTTACCTCTTGGGTATAAGGATTTAAATTGGTTTTAGTAAAAATAAAGACATCTGCGCGTTTAAGCGAAGAAGGCGGCTCGCGCAAAATACCCCGTGGCAAAAGATACGCATTGCCAAAAGGATTGGTAGCATCTACGGTCACAATCTCTAAATCTTTGGATATCCCCCATTGCTGGAACCCGTCATCTAAAATAACCGTATCCGCTCCGTAATCCTCTATTGCCAGTTTAGCGGCGCGGATTCTATTTCCATCGACCAATACTGGTATATCTTTAAGATTCATCTTAAGCATAAACGGCTCGTCGCCCATGGTCTGGAAATTCTCTATTCCTAAATTAGAGCTGCTGGCTTTCTTTTTGTATCCTCTACTTATAATTGCTACTTTGTGCCCCTGTTGTTTTAAATACCTGGCCACAAAATCCACTAAAGAAGTTTTCCCCGTCCCTCCCAAAGTAATATTACCTATAGCGATTACCTTGCATTGCAGGCGATAAGGACGAAGGCGATGAAAAAAAATCAAGCTTCTTACTATTAGACTATAAATAAGAGAAAGAAAAAATAGAAACCCCTTGAAAATATTAGGGATAAAACCTCCGATTTTATCTGTAGCTAAATTATAAAGATAAGCGCGCATGGCTTTCTTTGCGTAGATTAAACCCCGTTAGAAACATCATATTTGTAAACAATAATACCATAGTTTGTAACGGGATAAACCGCATATCTTTTTATGATATCACAAGGGTTAAGCTGAGGCAACAACTTTCGGGATTGAAGTTGCAGGATTTTTTATTTACTCTTCTGTGGAGATGAAAGAAATATTTCTTTCGATGAATTCAATTATTTTTTCCTGGGTGGAACTGGAAATATTACAGAATTCTACGCCTATCCCCGGATAGAGATGGGGCTGGATTTGCCTATCCGGTAACCACACCACCGCTCCTTCCAGTTGTAATTCTTGTTGTTTCGGCGTAAGTCTAAGTATTAAAACCACCTGGTCTCCTAAGGAAAACTTATCAGGGCCATAGATATAAGCGCCAATTGCGCTTAGATTCAGGATATCAACCTTTAGACAGCTTTCGCTTCTATCTTGTTTAGCCTTTAATTCGGCTTTAATGTCTATAAAGAGGCGTTTAAATCTACGGCGTAACTGTAATTTTTTAATATTTTCTATGACTTTGTCTTCTTGGAAACTTTTTATCGCCAAATCTTCATTTGTATAAATATCGATAACTCTATTCAAACCGGAAATGGCAAATAAACTCTTTAAATGCGCCGGGATATTCGTAAACTTCATCCTGCCTTTATTATTTTCTGTGTCTTTATAAGCCAGGACAATAGCGGAAATTCCCATATAATCGATAAAATCTACCTCTTCAAAATTACAGAGTATATCGCAAAGGCCGTCCCGGATACATTGTCCCACTACCTCAATAAAATTGGCAGAATTGGCATCCACGCGTCCGCATAAGTCCAATATAACTACGTTATCTACCCGTCTTATTCTAATATCCATAGGTTATCTCTGGTAAGCCTGGCGGCTAAACTCTTCCTGACAATATTTATAACCCTATAATAATGAACAATGAAGCACCAATTATGTTAAAAACCCTCTGCAACGAATATTGTTACAGAGGATTTTAAAAGAATAAATAAAGCCCGGCACTTATAAACACCGGGCCTGCTTTTTATAGGTTATAACTTCACTACATTCTTGGCTTGTTCGCCTTTAGGGCCGTTCTCAACATCAAATTGCACTTCCTGACCTTCTTCTAAAGTCTTATAGCCGTCACCCTGAATTGCGGTGTGATGCACAAAAACATCGGTACCTGATTCAGTAGTAATAAAACCATAACCTTTCTGGTTGGAGAACCACTTTACTTTTCCTTTTGCCATTACCTTACTACCCTCCTTTCAACTTATATTTATAGTAAATAATAGCAGCCTTTTTCTTTTTGTCAACTAAGATTTGAATTAAAGATTAAGGGAATCTTACCGCAGGAGTTTGTCCAAAAGCATTGGCTATTTTTAAGAGGTATTCCTGAGCCCTTCTTTCCCGGGAAATAAGCACCTGGCCCCCATTTTTATATAAATTTGGGCCCAAGAACCATGCCCTTTGCAATACTGTAAATACTTGCTCTTCAGGCAGGTTACAATAATCCATGCCTAGATAATGCCTTAGCAAAAGGTCGGCATAATTTCTGGCAGCTTCCTCATAAGCCGCAGTCTCCGTGAAAACCTTATCCGGTGTAAATTTAGCTAATGCAGGGTAATTCTGAATTACATCCATAACCGCGATCCGCGTCAGGCCCAAAGAGCCATAGGCTTGACCACCCGGATGCGCAAAATCGGGCGGATAATTCTTTCCGGAGGTCTCCAGATAATTCAGCCCTGCCCTGAGATACTGCCAGAGCTCATGACTCATAGGGATAGAGGAATGTAAGCCTTCCATCTGCAATGCCAAAGTTTGTCTATCTAAAGGGTCATCTCCTATTTTTAAGCCTAGGGGTTTATTATTATCTCCGGCCAACGGAATACTTATCAAACAAAAAATAAGGATTTTGGTCAGAAAAATCCAATGCTCTCTTTTTATCTCTAATTTTGGCAGCTGCAAAATCATCTTGTCTCCTAAATAAAAAAACCCTGAGTTTGTCTGCTGTTTAGGCAAACTAAACCAGGGCTTTTAGATAATAAAAAAACCCTAAAGGCAATATGTTAGGGTTTTTTTATTCCTCTTTGGCAACGCAGCCTCCCGCCTTAGGCGGGACTGTCGTTTTGCGCCCCAGCATCACTGCTAGTTTGCCTTTATCAGTAGGTATTCCTAATTGTCAACTAAAGTATAACACAGAAAGAGTAATTTTTCAAGTTTATAAATTTATAAACTTACATGTTTATCAATTTGTAAACTTTTTTAAACTGGATTTTTAATGGTTAAATTGATTGATTATTTTAGGATAATATACTATAATAGGTAAAGTTTTAAAGACCCCGCATACCATTTAGAGCAGGCACTTGGTGTCGCTAAAAAGGCCAATTTAATTAACGAATAATGTTTTTTTAAAATTTAGCAGGGAAAGCAAATGGCAATCACAGAAGATACTGTCAGGTACGTAGCGCATCTTGCGCGCATTGATTTAGAGCCGAAAGAATTAGAAAAATTAGTGCAGCAACTCCAAGATATCTTGGAGTTTATTGATAAATTAAAGAAGATAGATACGAAAGAAATTAAACCCACAAGCCATATCTTGCCTATCAGTAATGTCTTTAGACAAGACATAACCGCAAAGTCCTTATCCAGTGAAAGAGCGCTGGCAAATGCGCCCGTATCTGAAGGAAGTTTCTTTGTGGTCCCAAAGGTAATCGAATGATTCTTTAAAATATCGAAAATGCAACTTAATACCTTAACCGCGCACCAATTATCAGAAAAGTTAATAAAAAAAGAAATCACTTCCCAAGAGATATTATCCGCACTTACCAAAAGAATAAAAGAAGTGGATTCTAAAGTTAAGGCCTATATCCGTCTTGATGGGGTAATCGAGACAGCAAGACATCTAAACATCAAGACATCAAGCTTATTAAATGGCATTCCTGTTTCTATTAAAGACAATATCTGTACCGAAGGCTATAACACGGAATGTTGTTCTAAGATTTTAGAGGGTTTTAAACCCCCTTACGACGCTACCGTCATTGAAAGATTAAAGCAAGCGAAAGCATTGATATTGTCGGTAAAGACAAATATGGATGAATTCGCTTTTGGTTCTTCCACGGAGAATTCTTGTTTTGGGCCTACGCATAACCCTTGGGATTTGAATACGGTTGTCGGCGGCTCATCCGGTGGTTCAGCCGCTGCAGTTGCCTGCGATGAGGCAATTTTAAGTTTAGGTTCAGATACCGGAGGTTCGATTCGGCAACCCGCAGCCTTCTGCGGCGTGGTGGGACTGAAACCTACTTATGGTCGGGTTTCGCGTTATGGCCTGATTGCCTTTGCTTCCAGCCTTGACCAGATTGGGCCCATTACTAAAGATGTGCGCGATTGCGCAATTCTGATGAACGTTATTTCCGGATACGATCCTTATGATTCAACTTCCGTGAACATCGAGGTGCCGGATTATACCCGTTGCTTGGACAACGATATCAAGAAGATAAAGATAGGAATTCCGAAAGAGTACTTTATCGAAGGCTTAGACCCTGAAGTTAAAGGAATTATCGAAGGAGCGATAGATAAATTAAAAGCCTTGGGTGCCGAATGTAAAGAGGTATCTTTGCCGCATACCGAATACGCAGTTCCGGTTTATTATATTATTGCTACGGCAGAAGCAAGTTCTAATTTGGCTCGTTTTGACGGTG
>Ga0315274_10002052_pt1 | contig 30818 bp, 23 predicted proteins | sample YL17G02_20_MG_FD_203700 | JGI IMG/M metagenome (GOLD analysis project Ga0315274, IMG submission 203700) | Sediment microbial communities from Yellowstone Lake, YNP, Wyoming, USA - YL17G02_20 | ecosystem: Environmental > Aquatic > Freshwater > Lake > Sediment | place: USA: Wyoming | collected...
ATAATCTAAAAGCTAACCAAAAACATTTGAAATTTCCCCACTAAACCTCCTCCCCCTTCGATGCCTGCCTGCGCGAAGCCGCTTCGGCGAAGGCAGGGGGGAGGATAAAGGTGGGGGTGGACAAAAGGAATTTGATCCCCCTCCCCTTTACCCTGTTAGATAAAATTGTCTATTCAGCCCTGTTATTCAGCAAACACCCTATCTAACAGGGTGAATCCCCTCCCACCAGGGGGGAGGGGAGGGAATTGGGGGTTGTCTCTAAAATGTTAGAGATAAATTCTTAGATTAAATCGTATAAGAATCTCAAACAGGGAGGAAAACAATGACCTTACTCATCATTCTCATTATCATTGTAGTCGTTGTTTTGAGCGTGATCGCTATCTATAACAAACTCGTTCGGCTCAGAAATACGGTGAAGTCCTCGTGGTCTGATATCGATGTTCAATGTAAAAAACGATACGATCTCGTGCCCAATCTGGTGGAGACGGTGAAGGGTTATGCTTCCCATGAAAAGGCTGTTTTCGAAAAGGTCACCCAGGCAAGGTCGATGGCCATGCAGGCATCCTCTCCTGCGGAGATGGCAAAGGCTGAAAATATGCTGAGGGATACCCTAAAGAGTCTGTTTGCAGTGGCAGAGGCCTATCCGGAGTTAAAAGCCAATGCCAATTTCCTCCAACTTCAGTCGCAACTTCAGGAGCTTGAGAATAACATCGAATCCGCAAGGCGATATTATAATGCAGTGGTTCGTGACTATAACATCCTCATCGAATCATTCCCCTCAAACCTTATTGCGTCGCAGTTCGGTTTTAAACAGGAAGAGTTATTCCAGCTTGAAGCACCCGAGGTCGAAAGAAAGCCCGTAAAGGTAAGCTTTTGATTCATTTCGGAATTCGGATTGCGGAATGCGGAATTGAATCATTAGAGGAAACCAATGAAAAGCCGTTCCAAATTATTCAGGTTAGTCTTATTTTCCATCCTTAACCTCAACCTCATCCTTATCCTATTTTCTTCTGTCACCTATGCACAAAATTTTGCCATCAATAAATTCCATTCTGATATCATCATCCATGAAGATTCATCCTTTATCGTCAAAGAGACCATCGATGTGAAATTCCATCGACCCAGACATGGGATTTATCGGGAAATTCCATTCAAATACAGAGATGAACTTGGCAAAACGATGGAGACACCCCTAAAGGCGCTATCGGTTACAGATGGGTCGGGAAAATCCTGGAAATACAAAGCGGATAGGATGGGCCATGTGATCAATATAAGAATTGGCGATGCGAACAAGTATGTGAGCGATTCTCAGACGTATGTGATCACTTATCAAGTGGAAAATGCAATTCTCTTCTTAGGTGACCATGATGAACTTTACTGGAATGTCACGGGCAATGACTGGAAGGCTCCCATCCGAGAGGCATCGGCGGATGTTATCCTATCCGTAAAGAGTAAGAGTAAAGATTTATGGGCAGCAGGCTACGAAGGACGCTACGGTTCCAAGGAAGAATGTAGCTATGAGACGTATGATAATGGCGGCAAGTTTTTCACAAAGAGGAATCTGAATGTCGGGGAAGCTCTGACCATCGCCTTTGGATGGGATAAAGCACTCGTCTTTCCTCCCTCTTCATGGAAGAGATTTTTGTGGGCAATCGATCTAAAAGAGAACTGGGTATTTTTGTTTCCTTTCTTTTCCCTAATCTATATGGTCAATCTCTGGTACCAAAAAGGGCGAGATCCCAGAGTGAAGGAATCTGTTGCCGTAATGTATGAACCTCCCAAGTTTGATAACCGACCCCTCACACCTGGAGAGGTAGGGACCCTCATCGATGAAAAACTTGATCCAAGAGACATTACTTCATCGATTGTCGGCCTTGCCGTCAAGGGATACATCAAGATCGAAGAGACAAAAAAAGAAGGATGGATCGTTGATAAAACGGATTACTTTCTTAAAAAGGTGAAAGAGCCTGATGCGGATCTTGGCCCTTTTGAGATCGAACTGATGAAAAGCTTATTTCCAGTCTATTTACCAGGGATCCTTGTCTCTGATTTAAAAAACAAATTCTACACAAATTTGGATGAATTAAAAAAGATCCTCTATGGGGAACTGATAAGAAAAAAGTATTTTGTCAGTAACCCTGAGAAGGTAAGAAAATTTTATGGCGTTATAGGGATACTCATCATGGTGTTTGGAAGTTTTGCACTTGCATTGCTCACACCCTTTTCCGTAGGAAGAAGTATTCTCGCCTCAATACTCACAGGGGTTCCTGTGCTTGCCTTCGCAAGGTTTATGCCTGTAAAAACAAGGAGTGGGGCTTCTACCTACATGGATATTTTAGGTTTTCAGGAATTTATGAATCGGGCAGAAAAAGACAGCCTCGAACGAATGGGGGATAAGGATCTGTTTTCTAAATTCTTACCCTATGCGATCGCCCTCGATGTTGCAGATAACTGGGCTAAGGCATTCGAAGGAATTTACCAAGAACCACCCGATTGGTATGCATCATCTGGAGGATTCAGGACCTTCAGCCCCTACGGTTTTTCCCATTCCATCAACGCGGTGACCTCAGGTCTTTCCTCTGCTATGTTCTCCTCACCGAGAGGAAGCGGTATTGGAGGGGATGGAAGTGGAGGTGGGGACGGTGGCTCATCCGGAGGCGGCTTCGGAGGAGGCGGAGGAGGAGACTGGTGATCGTAAAGCCAAAGAGTGATGAATTCCTTGATTTTCTAAAGGAATGATGGCTCGGCTCAGTCAAAAGATCAAGTGAATAGAATTGTGAATGGATCTCTCGAAATCGTTATCATCATTTTTGATTTTTTATCCGGATGGCTTCAAGGGCGGCACGGAAAGCAGGCAAGTCACGTTCGATGATTTCCCAGATCCTCTCGAGTCTGATGCCCAAGTAGTCATGCACGAGGACGTTACGAAAGCCAGAAATACTTTCCCAAGGGACTTCTGGGTGCGCCTCCTTCAACTCATCTGACAAACGCTGAGCGGATTCTGCAAGCGTCTGGAGTTCTCGGAGCGTCGCACTTTGTGTCTTTCGATCAAAGAAAAACGCCTCCCTACCCTCTTCCGTGTAGCGGGTAATCCACTCCATGCATTCAAGAATGTGATCAATGTAAATACGATCATCCTTCACAATGAAACCGCCTCTTGCAGAATACGCTCACGTAGCGGTTCGCGAATAGCCTCCGGCTCAACAACATCAACGCGCCGTCCCAAAAGCTTCTCAAGATCTGCTACCAGACTGCCTGGAAACCATGGGGTTGTTGGACCGTTGACTTCGATGAGAAAATCGATGTCGCTATCCTCTCTTGATTCACTCCGAACTGCTGACCCAAAAATGCGTATACGGGTTACTCCATGCTTCGAGGCAATTTGCAGAATATCGTCACGTTTTTCTCTTAACAGTTCTTGAACATCCATGCCGTTCCCTTGAAATCTTCCTGGTTTCTAACCGTGGTTCGCTGAATCTTCAAAACTCTGACACCAAAACGATATAAGATCTAGCCACAGGATCTCAATTCAAGATGGGCGATGGAGAAACACCCATTTCCTACTTTCAACCCGCCTCTGATAAAATTATCTATTAATTTTGAATGGTTTGTCAATCAAAAATAACACCGAAGAAGGTTCTTGACAAATCTTACTATTTGTGTCCTCAATACATATCATCTGCGAATGCAATAAACAACTCCATTCCTAAATAGATAAGAGCTTTTCCGAAAAAAACTTCCCCCCTTTTCGTAAAGGGGGACGCGGGGGGATTTTAAAGTGTCCATCATTGTCAAATCTCCCTTTGGAAACGGGGATTTGACAAACAACATTTATTTTCTGGCAAGTTCTAAACGGCCGGAAAAAGTCGTGAAATAGTTCTAAGTTTATAAGACATTCTCTTTTCAGGGTTAATCACTTCTCTGATGTAAAAGAGGAGGGTGAGGGGTGGAAGGGAGTCAAAAAGCCTGGCATTCGAATTATTGAAGCTGGGCTTTATTTTTTATGGGGGTTTGTGGCATGCATAAAAAAATTTATAGGCTTGCATTACTTCTATCTCTATCCTCCCTGGTGCTATGGGGCAATGGACACGTAACCCCTGCGGAGGCAAGCAAAGAGGAAATCAAGCAGGGGATGATGGAAAAGGTATTTAAGATTCAGATTCCCTTTATTCTCAATAAAGGACAGATACATGATGAAAATGTTAGATTCTATGCCAGGACTTTTGGTGGGAACTTCTATGTCACCAAGACAGGGGAGATGGTCTATTCTTTTCAAAAATTTGGACGAAAGGCAAAGAGAGTATTACGAGATAAACCTTCAAGGTCTGAAACAACAAAAGGATGGGTTCTGAAGGAAAGTCTCCTCGGTGCTATTTCTTCAGAGCCTCAAGGCATAGAAAAGGCCAAAACCAAGATCAACAATTTCATTGGTAATGAAAAAAAGGGATGGAAGATGGATATACCCACTTATAATGCGATTAACCTGGGAGAGGTTTATAAAGGAGTATACTTGAGTTTAAGGGCTTATGGGGGAAATGTAGAAAAAGTCTTTACGGCAAGACCAGGTGCTGATGTAAACAAGATAAAGCTCAAGATAGAGGGGGCAAATTCCCTTAGGGTTAGTGAGGGGGGTACGCTTGATATGGAGACGGGTCTTGGGCGGGTGAGATTCACAGAACCGATCGCCTATCAGGAAAGGAATGGCCATAGAGAATATGTCCAGATTGCCTATCACGTAGAGGAAGATACGTATGGTTTTGTAGTAGGGAGTTATGACAAATCTAGTCCTCTCGTCATAGATCCACTCCTCGCCTCCACCTTTATCTGTGGAAGTTGGGGAATAACGGATGTCTCTTCCCTTGCTTTAGACGGATCAGGCAACGTCTATGTCGCTGGATATACAAACCACCCCAGTTTCCCTACCACACCCGGGGCATATGATAGAACTTATAATGGTGATGATAATGTCTTTACGGACGATAGTGATGTCATTGTTTCTAAATTTAATCCAAACCTCAGCGCCCTCTTAGCCTCTACTTTCATCGGAGGGAGTGGCGAAGAGGAAGCTACTTCCCTTGCCATAGACAGCTCGGGCAATATCTATATCGCTGGAGGAACAGGCTCTGCTGACTTCCCCACAACATCAGGGGCTTATAACAGAACTTCTCAAGGCGTCTTTGTCACAAAGCTTGATCCTAATCTTCGTAGCCTTTTGGCCTCCGCCTTCATTGGAAGTGGTGATGCCTATTCTCTCGCCATTGATCGTTCAGGAAATGTCTATGTCGCTGGAGGTACAAACTCCGCTAATTTCCCCACGACACCTGGGGCGTACGATAGAACTTGTCATGGCTATGGTGATGTTTTTGTTTCAAAACTTGATTCTAATCTTACTACTCTATTGGCCTCTACCTTCATTGGAGGAGATCGAAATGAGCGGGCCAATGCCCTTGCCATAGACAACTTAGGCAATGTCTATGTCGCTGGGTATACAGACTCCACCGACTATGCAAACTACCCCACTCCCTACCCTACCACACCGGGGGCGTATGATACAACTTACAATGGTTATGGCGATGTTTTTGTTTCAAAATTTGATTGTAACCTCACCACTCTTTTGGCCTCCACGTTCATTGGAGGAAATGGTGTCGATGAAGCCTATGCCCTTGCCATAGATAGCTCAGACAATGTCTATGTCGCTGGAGGAACACGTTCTTCTGACTTCCCCACAACACCTGGGGCGTATGATAGAACCTATAATGGGGGATGTGATGCTTTTATCTCAAAACTTAATTCTAATCTGTCCACCCTTTTGGCCTCTACATTCATCGGAGGGGGAGTTGGTGATAATCCATGGGATGAAGCCAGTTCCGTTGCCATAGACAGGTCGGGCAATATCTACGCCGCTGGAACAACAGATTCTGCTGGCTTCCCTACCACACCTGGGGCATATGATAGAACTTGTGATGGGGGGGACTGTTATTGGGGTGATGGCTTTGTCTCAAGACTTGATTCGAACCTCAGCACACTTTTAGCGTCCACATTCATCGGAGGGGAAGAGGGTGGGGAGTATGTTGTTTCCATTGCCATAGATAACTCCGGCAATATCTATATCGCTGGGGGTACATTCTCCGACGACTTCCCCACTACGCCAGGAGCTTATAAAAGAACCAATCCGGGGGGGAGTGCCTTTGTCTCAAAGCTCTCAGGAGATTTATCAGCAACAGGAGCTAATCCTACATATACAGGCAGTACCAATCCATCTGGACTCCAGATTGCAGTAGATAGCGCTACTTATAGCGCGCCCCACACCTTCAACTGGATTCCTGGTTCTTCGTACACTCTTTCTGTCTCCTCTCCACAGAGTGGACCCACAGGGACACGTTATGTTTACTCTTCCTGGAGTGATGGAGGAGCCCAAACCCACACCATTACTGCCCCCTCATCCAGTATAACCTACACAGCAAATTTCGGTACCCAATACAGTCTTATCACTTCTGTCAACGCTGCTGGAGCAGGAATTGTCAATCCTTCAGGGACCAACTGGTATGACAATGGAGAGAGTGTCTCTGTCTCGGCCACGGCTAAATCTGGCTATAGCTTCAACGGTTGGTCAGGAGACCTTTCTGGCACAACTAACCCTACTTCCATCATAATGAATGGCCCGAAGACGGTAACGGCCAACTTCACTTCAACAAATGTTCCTGATATTTCGGTTACCCCACTGTCTTATGACTTTGGAAATGTGGAGGTGAAAAAGAGCAAGACGGCTTCCTTTAAAGTTAAAAACAATGGTAAGGCTGACCTCTTGATATCACCATCGATTACAGGTACGGATGTCTCTCTGTTTACAATTACGAGTGGTGGTGGGAGCAAGACAATCAAGCCAAACAAAACCTTGACCATTAAGGTGGTGTTTAAACCCACATCAGCAGGGCCAAAGAGTTCTACCTTGGGGATAACTTCCAATGATCCCGATACACCAACGATTGAGATCCCATTGACTGGGACAGCACCCTTTTCGGCAAAGACCCCTGATATTTCAGTCGCTCAAACTTCCATTGAATTTGGAGGTATAAAGGTAGGGAAGAAAACAACGAAGACATTAAAGATTACGAACAATGGCACGGGAGATCTGGTGATAACGCTTTCAGGGTTAGAGGAGACAGATTTCAGCATCCAGGGGAGCAGTAGTGTTACCATAAAGACTAAAAAGAGTTATAGTTTGAAGGTCCTATTTACGCCGACATCGGGAGGCTTAAAGACAGCTATATTGAGAATAACCTCCAACGATCCCGATACACCGATATTGGATATACCATCAAGTGGAACAGGTCAGTAGGACGTTTGGATTGCACAGCGAAAAAGAGGTATACACACATTTCACAACTAAGAATCCTATCAAAGATCAAGATTCCTCTTTAGCATTTTTTCCGCACCCAGAGGAAGCGGCATTAGAGGAGGTGGAGGTGGGGACAGCGGTTCTTCCGGAGGTGGCGGAGGAGATTGGTAACCAAGCCCGATTTTATGTGTAGCTATTTATTTTGACTCCATGAACTTCTGTTTTCACAATGCGTCGCAGTGAATAACCAGGTCTGACTTTAATCGTCCTTGTTAACCTGTAATAATCAGCTTCCGACCTACCAACAAGCTTTTGATTAAACTTATATTTAGGTATAGCACCTACAAAGGTTCACTCTTAAAGAGTCTATGCAACTGATGATTACGGAGTGAAAGTAAGCATGACGGGACCCATCATGGCATCAACCGCGCCCTAACCAGCAAGTTTCAGATCTTTATCCAAAACTTCACGCACAAATTATTCTATTTAGGACCGACAATCTCCCAGTTGGTGTCGGGGACCTGCATAAGCTCCGCATAACTACTATAAGTGGTACCATTCATCAACCATACAATATTCTGACCAGTGCTCTTGTTTCTCCAGAGAATGTCTGTTTTACCATCACCGTTGAAATCACCAGTACTGACAATCTCCCAGTTGGTGTCAGCAACCTGCATAAGCTCCGCATAGCTGCTATAACTGACACCGTTCATCAACCAGACAATGTTTTGACCCGTGCTTTTGTTTCTCCAAAGTATATCGGTCTTGCCATCACCGTTGAAATCACCAGTACCGACAATCTCCCAGTTGGTGTCGGTAACTTGCATGAGTTCGGCATAGCTGCTATAACTGACACCGTTCATCAACCAGACAATGTTTTGACCGGTGCTCTTGTTTCTCCAAAGGATATCGGTCTTGCCATCACCGTTGAAATCACCAGTACCGACAATCTCCCAGTTGGTGTCGGTAACCTGCATAAGCTCCGCATAGCTGCTAAAACTGACACCGTTCATCAACCAGACAATGTTTTGACCCGTGCTTTTGTTTCTCCAAAGTATATCGGTCTTGCCATCACCGTTGAAATCACCAGTACCGACAATCTCCCAGTTGGTGTCGGTAACTTGCATGAGTTCGGCATAGCTGCTATAACTGACACCGTTCATCAACCAGACAATGTTTTGACCGGTGCTCTTGTTTCTCCAAAGGATGTCCGGCTTACCATCACCATTGAAGTCACAACGAGCAGAGGGACCTAAGGGAGCTATCGTTAAATCACCGCTAATAGTCACATTGCTTCCATCGAAGCTTGCCATCCCTGAAAAGGTCTTCGTCCCAGTCTCTCCTGAAGGCGGAGTCGCTTGGTAGGTAAGGGTGCGAGCATTGTTATCAAAGAAAGGCCCCCATTTTATCTTCTTGTTTAGATCGTCCCATTGACCATTCTCATTAATACTGCTCACTGTCCACCCACTTGGTGGAATATCCTCCACCGCATAGCTATTTGTTGTTGCACTGGGTGTTACTCTAATCGATACTGACACTGGGACAGAAGGAGTGTAGCAATCAGGCAAATCTCGATTTGCTGTACCATTAGGTGTACCAGTGGTGAAATTGGCCGTCACAGTCTTATTGCCATCCATCGTAACAGTGGCAGGATTAGTGTTGCCAGCGAGATCCCCACTCCAGGAGCTAAAGCTGTACCCGGCATTTTGAGTCGCAGTTAGAGTCACCTGATCATTGGGACAGTAGGTGCTCTTATCCGGATTCTTGGTGACAGTCCCCGAACCGGCAGGATTGACATTGACTGTCAAAGTGTAGCTACAACTCTGAATTTGCTGAGTCTTGTATACTCCGCCACCCACAGTCCCTGCATAGAGAATATTTGGATTAACAGGATCAATAGCGAGAGCATTAATAATATTAGGAGTTAGACCTGTATTCATAGCTGTCCAACTTGCTCCACCATCCGTGCTCTTGAATACCCCACCACCCTCAGTCCCCGCATAGATAGTGGTTGGATTAACAGGATCAATAGCCAAGGCGTTGATAATATTAACACCTAAACCTGTATTCGTAGGGTTCCAGGTCGCTCCCCCATTTATGCTTTTGAAAACCCCGCCGCCGTCAGTCCCTGCATAAAGGGTACTCGGAGTCTTGGGATCGATAGCCAAGTTGGGAACAAGGAGGTTGGTCAGGCCAGTGTTCACTGCAACCCAACTCGTCCCACCATCCGTGCTCTTGAATACACCTCCGCCATCAGTCCCTGCATAGACAGTACTGGGTGTCTTAGGATCTATAGCTAGAGCATTCACATCAGAGTGGATCAGGCCGGTGTTCACTCCACTCCAATGTGCACCTCCATCAGTGCTCTTGTACACACCACTTGTTGTTCCTACATAGATAGTGTTTGTATTTAAAGAATCAATGGCTAAGGAATTGACCACCGGATTGGTGAAGCCAATGTTTAGTGTGGCCCAGTAAATTCCACCATCGGTACTCTTCAACATACCGCCTCTGTACCCTGCATATACATTATTTGAATTTGCAGGATCAATGGCGAAGGCATTTAAATCTCCGCTACCTAATATTGTGGTCCAATGCACTCCGCCATCTATACTTTTAAACACACCGTCTGAAGTTCCTGAAAAGACATTGTTTGTGTTTATGGGATCAACGGATATGACATTGATAGTATAAGCAGTTAGACCTGTAGTATTTAGGGGATTCCAGGTCGTTCCCCCATCTGTGGTTTTGAATGGGCTACCGTGAAGCGATCCAGGCCATGCATAAAGGGTAGCCGGAGTCTGGGGATCGATGACCAGATGTGAGACAAAAGTATTACTCAGGCCTGTGTTCACAGCAACCCAATGATTTCCGCTATCGGTAGTTTTGAAAACGCTACTATAAGTACTGGCATAGAGTGTACTCGGAGTCTTAGGATCAATGACTAAAGTATCGACACCCTCGCTCAGACCAGTATTAGCTGCAACCCAATGATTTCCACCATCGGTAGTTTTGAAAACGCTATGACCATTACTGGCGTAGAGTGTACCTGAAGTCTGGGAATCAATGGCTAAGGCAGCGGCATAAGTAAAGGGACAAGAAATGTGGTTCCATGTTTCTCCACCATCTGTGCTCTTGTAAGTTCCGCCGAACCCAGAACTCCCTATATAAAGAGTATTCGGATTTATGGGATCAATGCCAATGAACGAGCATGAGATATTAGGGGGGAATGGGGTGATATAAAGGGATCTCCAAGTTACTCCGCCATCTGTGCTTTTAAACAACCCATTTGCAGGAGCCACATAGAGGGTAGTTGGAGTCTTGGGATCGATGGCTAAAGCTTTTATAGATGTGTTGACAAGACCAGTATTCATTGCGACCCATCCAGTTCCACCATCCGTACTTTTAAATACACCGTCCGAAGTCCCCGCATAGAGAGTGTTTGGGTTTATTGGATCAATGACTAAGGCACCAATATTGGGGCCAGTCAGGCCAGTAACAAACCAATTCGTTCCAGCATTCGTGCTTTTGAAGACAGCACCCTCACTCCCTGCATAGAGTGTACTTGGAGTCTTGGGATCGATGGCCACAGCGTTGATCGTCCCTCCCTCAGGGCCAACACTTATCCATCCTACCCCATTCGCCATCTCATCATCTTCGATAGCGACCTCCTTGCCGATAGCATTCAGGTTAACTGAATCTAGGTTAGAAGAACCCCCCAGTGGAAAGGATGCCTTAGGGGAAATGAGTCCTAAAAAAAGCATTGTTAAAATAAGGAAGTTTCTTTTCTTCATACAATTTTCTCCTTTCTCTAAAACACATTACCTGATGTCGCTCATATCCGTTCCTTTGCTATAACCACTCGAAAGCCTTTTTTAAACTAAAATTTCTACTCTTATTGGAAGATTTTTTTTATCTATTTAGGACCAACGATTTCCCAATTTGTGTCAGCGACCTGTAAGAGTTCAGCATAGTTGCTATAAGTGGTACAATTCATAAACCATACGATGGTCTCACCCGTGCTCTTGTTCCTCCAAACCAAGTCTGTCTTGTCATCGGCAATTGAGTAGGTACGAGGTGCAGCTTGAACCCCGGCAGATCCAAAGACCAAAAAACCCAAAAGCATGATTAAGATTGGCCTTGTTTTCATAGTAATCCTCCATTTCAAAGGTTAATGGAAGGTGAAAAAATCACCTCGAATAGAATTTCCGCTCGACAAAAATAAAGGACGGCTTTGCGATTTTCGAATGCCAGGCTCTATGAGTTCCTTTCCACCTCGTCGCCTCCTCATGGACAAAGCGGTTAAACTAAACCGGAAAGCGTTCAATAACAACCTTTAGGAGGAAACTCAGGATTCTTATTTTAGCCGTTGTTCATTATAAGCGGCCCAAAATATTTGTCAAGAAATTTTTTGGGAAATGTTTTAAGAAAATCGTTTCCTAAGAGTGGAAAAATATTACCACTTTTTGCTTTTGAACATTTGACAAACCCCGCCTATTTGCTACTCTGAAATTGGCCTGCCTATGTTCTAACTCGCTGAAATACAAGCCTCTTTGATCTTTAGGAACCCTCAAAATTTCATCCGCTTTGAAATCCCAAAAAAAAGGAGGTGGGGTTGTATGATCGAAAAGGTACGCCAAGCATTGCAGAGCATTATAGCCAGGTTTGAAGCCGGAGATATCCCAGAGGCAATCGCTTATTCTACCTTTCCTATCCCAAACATCCCGGCTGCCAACTTGTCGTTAACCAGACCCTCTTGTTTATTGCCGGCACCCGGGATGCCAGGGCCTTCAGACAATGGATGGGAGCGGATTAACACGTGAAATAGGGATCCAACCCATTCATAACCCTTGCTCCGAGGTTCATAAAAAAAGAACCTGAAAACGAAGAAGACGAAAGAACGATCCTGGCTGGCTTCTTGGAGGTTTCTATATTATCGATTTTCATTTGTAATCTTGTATTGCTGTACAAAAATGTTAAAACAACATTACAGGAAGAAATTATCAATAAGCATATACCGTTTGGTAAGTAAAGTTCTAATAACCCGAAGGGCGGAGATCCATGGCCTTGGCCATGGGTGAATGAAAACTCGCCCGAAGGGCGTCAAGCAAAGCTTGTATTTTGATAAGTACCACGGGCTTGCCCGTGGGTATCTATATATTACATATCCTGGGTGAATCTGGTATAATCCAGTTCAATTCTGTTATTTCAACTCTTTTAATTCTTATAAAGGAGAGGCATGGCGGATAATAAGAGGTGGGATGCCATTGTCATTGGGTCCGGGATGGGTGGATTGACGGCAGCGGCACTCTTGGCCAAGAAGGGGTTAAAGACCCTTCTCCTCGAAAAAGAGAAACAGGTCGGAGGCTATGTCGTCTCCTTCGAAAGGGGTGGATTTACCTTTGATGCTACAGGAGCCTTTGTCGGTGGGTGCCAGGAGGGAGGGGAATTTTTCCAAATTCTTAAGGAGATCGGGGCACACGAAGAGATCGAGTTTATCCCTATTCACCACATCCAAAATATCTATCCAGGGTTTGAGGTTCATCTCACACAGGGTGGATTTCATTCCTATACGGAGGCCCTTCTGGATCTCTTCCCGGAAGAAGAGAAGGGACTAAAAGCCTATCTCTCCTTAGTGAAAAAAATTGGGGAGGAAGTAAAATCTTATTCTGAGATAACGTGGATCAGAAAAGTCCTCTTCCCTTTTTACTTCTGGAATCTCATCCGTTTTCATCGAACAAGCCACAAGGCGATTTTGGATAGATTCTTTAGAGGAGGGGAGATCAAGATGGCCCTCCACACCTTGCCGGCGACAGAACCTCCTTCAAGACTCTCTTTTCTTTTCGTGGCCACACTGATCAACAAAGCCTTGATGGAAGGGGTTTTTTATCCAAAGGGAGGGATGGGAAAGATTTCCGAAGCCATGAAGAAATCGTTTCTCCGCCTTGGAGGAGAGATCCATCTTCAAACAGAGGTATATCAAATCTTGATAAAAGATGGGAGGGTTGAAGGAGCCCTTACAAAGGATGAAAAAATATTTCAGGCGCCCCTCGTCATCTCCAATGTCAACCCAAACCTTTTGGTAAGAATGCTACCCTTTGAATTTCAAAAACCTTTTGCAAAAAAGATCGGGCGTTTAGAATACTCTCATTCCTGTTTCATCCTCTATATCGCCACTGATTTAGAGGTGAAAGGAATGGACCTCCCTTATTTCACCTATCTCCGTTTTCTCTCTGACCTGGAAGAAGAGGAGAGAATATTTCGAAAAGGCGAAGTTCCAAAGAATCCAACCATGATGGTATCGATCCCCACACTTCTGGACCCTTCACGGGCTCCAGCGGGGCAACATATTCTGAAAGTCCTTGTTGTCGTCCCTTATCGTTACCAGGAGGGGTGGGGAGGAGATGATTCTGAGAGGTATCGTCAGATCAAAGAGGAATTTTCACAAAAGATCCTCCAGCAGTTGGAATCGAAGTTAGTCCCCGATCTGAGAAGCCATCTCCTTTTTTGTGAGGCAGCCACTCCGTTGACCTTGAAGCGATATACGGGAAATGAATGTGGGGCGATGTATGGCCTCGCCTCTACACCTCAGCAGATTGGGAATTTAAGGGCTCCCCATCAAACTTCTATTCCTGGCCTCTTTCAAGTCGGCCACTATACACGTCCCTCTCATGGCATTGTGGGGGCCAGCCTTTCCGGCCTCTTTGCCGCCAGGACCATCCTCCAACAAAGAAGATTGCAGATTGCAGATCGCAGATTGCAGATTGAAAAAATCGTAATACTTTAGGGCTTTGAAAATCCCTCCCTGCCTCCCTTTGCCTGTCTTTGACAGGAAAAAGATTACCAAAGGGAGGAGATATTAGCTTCCCCCTTTGAAAAAGGGGGATAGAGGGGGATTTTATAGTGATTCTTTTAATTTTTTTGGCTTTTGGAATTCATTTTTCAAAAGGCTAAACTGATACAAAAAATCTAAAATCTAAAATCTGAAATTTGAAATTATAGTGAACGACATAAATAAGTTGACATTCACCATGTGTCATTGCGAACGAAGTGAAGCAATCTCAAGGGATTGCCACGTCGCTTCGCTCCTCGCAATGACTACTTTTCAGGGTCGTTCACTATAAAATGGGGGGTGGGGTTGAAATACCTTCTCATGACATTTTACAATTGCCCCGATGGAACGAGTGGATTGTCTCTTCCTGCACGTCCCCAAGTTGAGAAACTACTATCGGCCTATTGATCATTTTTTCTGGATCAACTTCCTGCCGATGGGACTTCTCGGATTGGCCGACCTTCTCCAACGTCAAAACATTTCCAACCAAATCATACATATGGGAGTGGAGTGGATCGAAAATCATAATTTTTCGATCCTTCATTATATTAAGGGAAAAGCCCCTCAGATCGTTGCGCTCGATCTTCATTGGCACCATCAGAGTTTCGACGTGATGGAAGTTGCTAAAAAGGTGAAGTCTACCTTCCCTGCCATCCAGGTTATTCTTGGAGGATTCACGGCCAGTTTTTTCCATGAGGAGATCATGAGAAACTTCGATGCGGTCAATGGAATCATCCGCGGTGAGGCAGAGGTTCCTCTTTTGGAATTGGCCACAGCGCTCCTTCAGGGGAAAGAAGACCTCTTTTCCGTCCCGAACCTCACCTGGAGGAGAAAGGGCAGGATTCTCATTAATCCTCTTTCCTATGTTGCATCGGAGAAAGACCTGAACAGTCTTTCCTTCACCAACTTTCCGTTGTTAAAGAATTACCCCACTTACATCCGTTATGTCGGCCAGCCCTTCTATGTGAAGGGTGTCTCCAAGGAGAAGAATTTCTGGATGTATTCCCTAAAGTCTCCGCTGTACCATCTCACCGTGGGTAGGGGCTGTCCCGTCCAATGCACCTGGTGTAGCGGTAACATTCCGTCTCAGGAGACGATTACTGGCAGAAAAGAGGTGACCTTCAGAGGGGTGGAGGAAGTTCTCCAATCGATCAAAGAGGCAATCTCTTTTGGGTACGAGACCTTTCACATCTGCTTTGACCCCTATCCTCAAGACCCGGAATACTTTCTCAACCTCTTCTCCCGCATCCGTGAAGAGAAGGTTCAGATGGAATGTTTCTTCGAATCCTTCGGATTGCCTACGATCGATTTTATCAAGTCTTTTAAAGAAACCTTTCCCGGGCCTAAATCCATGATCGCCCTTTCACCGGATGTCGGATCGGACCGGACGAGAAGGATTCATAAGGGGCATCCTTATAGCAATCGGGCCCTGATGGACTGTCTTGACCAGTTGAAAGAACAGGGGGTGTTTTGTGACCTTTTCTTCACCCTCGGTGTTCCATTTGAAAAGGAGGAGAATCTCCAGCAAACGATCCAACTCCAGAGGAAGATCCGGGATCGATATTCCAATGTGAAGGGGATTCGCACCTTTACGATCGAGATGGAGCCAGGTTCCCCTTGGCACCTCGATCCTGAGTCATTCGGTGTGAAGACCTCCCTTCGAAATTTTATGGATTTTTATCATTATCATTCCGGAGAAGAAAACGCATTTTCTTCTTTAGGATATTGGATTCCAAATTACTTTAAAGGAGTAGAGGATGAGGTGGGTTTTAAGGAAACATTACAAAAGGTCAAATGCCGTCATTTTTGCTTCATCCACCCCGACGCCAGAAAGTCATCAAGTCCCTTCTGGGGGAGAAGGCTCTGCGATCTGTCGAGTCTTTTTTGGAAAATGAAAAATTTGTCCAGGAAGAAGAAAGATGATATATTGTTGGATATTCTAATAGAATAGGAGGTGTGAGCCGTGAGAAAATTCAATCTGATTCTATATGTGATTCCAATTTTGTTACTGGTCTTTGCAATTCCTCTTCATGCCGAAGAGATCGGGAAGGATGTGAAGGTCACCTACCTGGGACACGCTGCATTTAAAATTGTCTCACCTAAAGGAGTGGTGATCTATATCGATCCTTTTTTAGGTGGGAATCCTAAAACTCCCCCAGAGATGAAAACCGTGGAGAAGGCTGATCTTATCCTTGTCACCCACGGCCATGGCGATCATGTGGGTGACACCCTTGCCATTGCGGAGAAGACGAATGCGAAGATTGTAGTCATTCCTGAGTTAGGAAGATATCTGACCCAAAAGGGTGCCAAGAATGTCGTTAATATGAACAGGGAGGGACTTATATTTTTCAAGGTATTGCGATGACGATGGTCAATGCCCTCCACAGCTCCAGCGTCACCGAAGGGAATCAGATCATCTATACGGGAGACCCCGCAGCGTTTATCGTCCGGTTTGAAAATGGGTTCACTCTCTATCATGCAGGTGATACCGGAGTTTTTGGGGATATGAAGATTTATGGCGAGATCTACAAACCTGAACTCTCCCTTCTTCCCATTGGAAGCCATTTCACAATGGATCCAGTAGAAGCCACTTACGCCGCAAAACTTGTCGGGTCGAAATATGTGATCCCGATGCATTACGGAACCTTCCCTGCTTTGACCGGAACGCCTGAGGAGTTCTTGAGATTGATGAAGGATATTCCGCAGATAAAAGTGTTGGTATTAAAACCAGGTGAGACCGTTCAATAAGTTTTTCAAGACCCTGAAGTAGACCTACGGGGATGGGCCACTACATCTTTTCCAGTCTATCGGTGATAACCTGTTTGAACGCTGTCACCACTTCGGGATCGAACTGCTTCCCAGCTTTATCTACGAGTTCTTGGAGTGCTTCCCAGGGCGGCATGCCCTTGCGGTAGGGACGGTCGGTCGTCATTGCATCAAAGGAATCCGCCACGGCAACAACGCGAGCGCCCAACGGTATTTTATGTGATTCTTTTTCATCCGCCCCGACTGTATCCACGAAATATTTGTGGTGGGCGATGACAATGGGCACCACCTCCTTCAGCACTGCCCCTACCGCGGAGAGGATGTAGGCGCCCTTGACAGCATGCGTATCAATCATTTCGCGCTCTTCCGTACTCAGTTCAGCGGCTTTGGTCAGAATCTCGCCACTGATCTCAATCTTTCCGATATCATGCAGCAACCCGGCGACGCGAATGTTTTCCACCTCCGGCCGCGGTAATTCCATGGCAATCGCAGTTTCCATGGCCAATTCCGATACCCGGACGGAATGGCCTTTGGTATAGCGGTCTGTCGATTCGAGATATTTTGAGAGGATTTCCAGGATGCCGATGTACGCATTTTTCAGGTCGAGCAATCGGCGTTCGTTCTGTTCGTAGAGAGTCCCCACCGCGACGCTCGCCAGGATGAGAAACCCGCTCCAGGAGGAAAGCCGTACGATGCTGTGCCAAAATATCTTGTCACTGAGGAAACGTTGTGGTAAAAGCAACGCGCAGACCACCACCGCCAGAACCGAGAAGACGGCAGTGAGAACCCCTAATCGGCGCCCGAGAAAATAACCTGCTACAATGACAGGGAGATAATAAAAGTTGAGGACAATCGACTCCTCTTCGATGAGGTATGTTCCGATAAAGGCAGCGACGAGAATGATAGCGACTGTAATTTTCTCAAAATGTTCCACAACGAAGTATTTGAAACGTTCCATTATCTTTTCTCCCTCCTCTTAGTGCTTTGGAAACCCATCACATCTTTTCCCTTCTCAACCGTTTAGGAGAACATTCTCCCCTCGGCTATCTATTTTAGTCTGAGAATTTCTTTCTAACATTTTGGCCCCCTCACCCTTCCCCTCTCCCCGTTGGGGAGAGGGAGGGGGTGAGGGGAAATTTCAAATATCTTTGGTTAGGATTAATATACATATAAATATTGGTCTCTGTCAAGAAATTAGCGGAAAACCTAAAAAAGTTCATCTTTTTTAAATCCCTTCGGGTTGTATTCCCCGCCGCTTGCGGCGAGTTCGTCATTCCGGCCCCGTATCAAGTACGGGATAAACTCCAGCCGGAATCCAGAAGACCGGACTGGATTCCGCATCAAGTGCGGAATGACAGAATTTAAAGTTTTTGATACCCCGCTGCTTGCGGCGGGGAAGTTCATTCGAGGTGGAGAATACCTCTATTTGAAATCGAGCAATGCTGTTTCCTTGACCGTCTGCCCCTGTTCTAAGGCTTTCCTTAAGGAGGTAATAAGAAGACTTAGGGGCAGGTCCTGCGGGAAGATGGGTTGAGCCTCCTGAAATTTTGACAATGCAGCATCCATACGGCCATTCTTGAACAGATCGATCCCCTCTGCCATGATGGGTTCAATCCGATCCTTAAGATTTCGCACTTCCGGCGAATCCTGGTCATACACCTCGATCACACCCACCGGCGCTGAACTCCCTCTGACCGAAACGTCGCCCAACTTTCTGAATCGGTGGGTGTGTCCATTTGGGAGTCGATTCGCTACATCTTCCGAAATGAGCATCTCCACGCCCAACGGCTTTGTTACCTCTTCGAGACGCTTGGCCAGGTTGACGGTAAGACCCAAAACGGTGGAGTCCATCCGGTCGAGAGAGCCAATAGTTCCCAGGATGACTGGTCCGGTGTGGAGACCGATGCCAATCTGGACCAATTGATGGGTGGGTCGGTCTTTCTCAGCATTGAGAGACTTCACCGCAGCCAGCATCTCCACCCCACAGGAGACCGCCCGCTCGGCCGAGTCGGTTCCTTCGAAAATACATAAGACCCCATCTCCGAGGAACTTGTCGATCACTCCTTGTCGTCCATTCACCACCCGAGTGATTTGCTCCAAGAGCCGATTGAGAAAAGCCACCAACTGGCTCGGATTGAGCTGCTCGGACAAAGAGGTAAACCCGCGGACATCACAGTAGAGGATGGTGACCCGTTGTTGATCGGCCTCCCCCAAACGTATCGACCCCAAACCTTCGGTGGCGATGCGGCGGAGATAAGCAGGAGGCACGAAGCGCTCGAAGACGTCCCGGGCCTCGCGAATAGAGTGTTCTAAGGTCCGAAAATGGAGTGCGATGGCGACGGTCAAGAAGATCGTGAGCCAAAAGGAAGTAAACCACAGCACCTGGGTTTCAATTAAGATGGCTACCCCTGCAGAACGTATCGCATCGTGGAGCCCGCCCAAGAACCAAAATAACAGCCCGAGGCCAACGGGCAGTAGGTACACCGGTCGCTGGTCTTTGAAACGCCATAGTCTTACAGTGGTTCGTAGGAAGTAAAGAAGACAGACCGCCAAACAAAAGAAATGGATCAGTGGTCTGAGGAGCTTCGATTGGGGCCGAAAGATATCCGCAGCAATCTGGTGGGTCTCCAGAGGAAATCCCAAAAGATAAGGCCCTTGCCCCAAAAGAGCCCAAGCAGCGAGGAAGAGACTTATCCCGGTCACGGCCCAGAATAACCAGCCTGGTCTTTCATTGAAAAGGGCTGAGACAAACCAGACCCAGCTCGCGGCCATGAGGGCTAATGCAGCCAGATCGATTCTGTATCCTAAGAGGATGGATTCCGGTGATTTCTGAAGTCCATAAATAACTCCACCCAAGAAGAACAAAGTCGAAAAAAGGTAGAAGAAAAAGAGACTCCGCAGAGGATGGTAGTGGCGGTAAAGAACCAAGATGACTAAACATAAAATAGCCATGACGGCATGGGCGGCTAAGCCAAAGAAGGGGCCAACACTGTAATGGGGAATAAACTCAGGTAGCATTTAACACCAGCTTCACTTCTCCTCTCTTCTTGGGGAGAGGCTTACCTGCCTGCTCATCCTCACCGAGGATGGAGGCCGAAAATATTACATCTGGTTTGGAGATGGGTATTTTCATTTTCCCCTTCAGTCTGTTAATGAATAATAATCTTTTCCTTCTTTCTCCCTTACCCTGACCCTTCCTTTCTCTTTCAAAATCTCTAAATGGCCCAGGGCTTCGGAGATCCCTAAAAAGACTTCAAAGGGGGGAAGCTCCGAAAACAGATCCATGGTGATCTCAAAAGGAGTCTTTTCGCCTTCGGACAAGGAGGCCAAGACACGATCCATTCTTTCTCGGTGATGAGCAAAGACATTTCGGATTAATTCTTTTGGATCATGAATCTCCTCTCCATGGCCCGGAAGAATGAGGGAAACTTCTAACTTCTCTACCTTTTCCAAGGAAGTCAGATACTCCTTTAGACTGAGGTAGCGGAAAGGCGGTCTGTTTTCCTGGACATTTAAGATTGGATTAGGAGTGATCTCTTTTAGGATGTGATCGCCTGTAAATAGAATCTTTTTCTCGGGCCAATAGAAACAGATCAAGCCAGGACTGTGACCAGGACAGTGAATCGTCTTCCACGTCATCGATTCAAAAGGGATCGGGTCTCCGTCGTTTAAGAAAAAGGCCTCTTCAAGGGGGTCCGCCAGGTTCTGTGCGGATTCGATATACTGAATCGCTTCATTCACCCAGGTTATTGGAATTCCATTTCTCAACATAATTGACTTCAAGAAACCCAGGGAATGGATGAAGGAGCGAATCCTTCCATATTCCTTTGGATGAATATAAATTGGAGCACCGGACAGAGAGGATAATCTTTTGGCTTGGCCATAGTGATCGATGTGGCCGTGCGTGATCAGAATCCGTTCAATTGAATGGAGGCTGAAACCAATCGTTTCCAACCCTTCTTTCAATGCCTTGAAACAAGACTCGGTTTTAATCCCTGTGTCGACAAGGGTTCTTGGAGGCTCATCAACAAAGAAGACATTGGTTGTTTTGAGGGGAAAAGGGATGGGAAGTTCAATTTTATAGATTTTATCAAACACCTGATGGATCATTACTTCCCCGTTCTTCCTTGTGCCATCAGAATAGCAGCCTGGGCAAGGGTAGAGATCGTATCGATCACCGGTACCGAAAGATCTCCTTCTTTCAAAACGAGAGGGACCTCTGTACAGCCAGCAATAATCGCCTGGGCTCCCTGATGAATCAATATCTCAGAAGCTTTGAAGATGAGGCGTTTCGAGCCTTCTGACGGGCCGACGGCTTTGATCCCGCCCTTTCCGTAGATCGCCTCCATGACCCACCCTTTCTGAATTTCAGGGTTTGGGAGAATCAGTTCGATACCGGTAGGGGAGAAAGCCTTTTGGAAGAGGCCGGTGTGAATCGTTCCCGTCGTGGCGATCAGACCGATTTTTTTAATTCCTTTCCACTTATGCTTAACGTACTTCACTGTTTCATCCACGATGTGGAGAATGGAAATCCTTATTCTTTTCTGAAGAGGTTCGTAGTAATAATTGGCGGTCACGCAGGGAATGATAATGAAGTCAGCCCCAGCCCTTTCCAGCGCCTTTGCACTTCGAACCAACTGGGGCAAAGGACTTGGGCCCTTGCCTTGGATGGCTAAGGTTCGGTCGGGAACTTTCGGATTATTGTCGATGAGAATTCTGAGATGGTCTTGATCCTTCCTCGCCTTCGTCCCTTTGACGATCTTCGTGAAAAGATCGATCGTCGCCTCCGGCCCCATCCCACCCAGAATGCCAATAACTTTCTCGGACATTTTTATCCCTTTGGATAGAAAGTGAAGTACCCCGCAGCAGAGCTGCGGGGCATCTAATTCTCTAAAAAACTTTCCTCCCCCTTGTCGAAGATCCCGCTGAATTATGGCGGGGATGGGGGAGGATTAAGGTGGGGGTGATGATTAGATCATTTCCCCCTCACCCTAACCCTCTCCCCCCGGGGGAGAGGGTAGGCCATTCATCCCCCCAGCAGAGCTGGGGGGTATTCTGGCATATTTTGATAAAAGTCTTTGGTTAAAGGGTTAACCCGCCAGTTGCAAAAAAACAATATCGAAACCGGGCGGGGGTACTGGAAAAGCCTTGCAGCGGCACCTTTGGGAGTTAGCTGCATGCGTCTCCAGGCAAAACCGGGACTTCACGTAAAGTGAGATCCTCTGTAACCCTTCATTTACAAAAAATCCGCAATTGCAAGGGTTTGGAAGTATCCCTGCCCGGGTTTGATATTGCAACATCTGGGTTAAGGTAAAGATGCCAGTTTTGTCAATAGGTTATGTTGATGGTCTTTAAATCTATAGCCCTAACCAGTTGACCCTAAACCAAACGGGCCCTGAATCTAATATGGTACAGGGCGGGCCTCCTAACCCTAACCCAAAGACCATTTTCATCGTTCGTGGGTGACGAGCCAGTAGTGATGGATCACTTCAACACTTTACTTAAAAAGGTTCGAGTCCTCTCCTCTTGGGGATGGTCAAAGAAACGGTCAGGAGTTCCTTCTTCGACAATCCTCCCCTCATCCATAAAGATGACTCGATGTGCCACCTCTTTTGCAAAACCCATCTCGTGGCTCACCACCACCATCGTCATCCCTTCCCGGGCCAGATTCTTCATGACGTCCAACACCTCTCCGATCATCTCTGGGTCTAAGGCAGAAGTGGGTTCGTCGAAGAGCATGATCTTGGGCTGCATGGCGAGGGCCCTGGCAATGGCCACTCGTTGCTGTTGGCCTCCAGAGAGCTGGAAGGGATAGTTATCTGCTTTCTCTGGGATGCCCACTTTGGCTAATAGATCTCGGGCGATCCGCTCTGCCTCCTCTTGGGAACGCTTCCTTACCTTGATCTGAGCCAATGTGATGTTCCGAAGCACACTGAGGTGAGGGAAGAGATTGAATTGCTGGAAGACCATCCCGATCTCTTCTCTCACTTTATGAATATTCGTTTTCGAAGCGGTCAATGGGATATTATCGATGATGATGGTCCCCCGATCGATCTTTTCAAGGGAGTTGAGGCATCGGAGAAAAGTGGACTTTCCAGAGCCGCTCGGGCCGATGATGACAACCACCTCTCCCTTCTTAATGGTAGCGCTCACTCCATTGAGGGCTTTTACCTTTCCAAAAGTTTTGTAGATATCTCTCACTTCAATCATAAAGACCTCAGAAACCCGTCACCCTGCCTTTTTCCACCTTTCGTGTGTAGTAGGAGAGGGGATAGCAAATGATAAAATAGATGGTAGCGACCACCAGATAGATCTCCAGAGAACGGAATGTCCTCTCAATAATCTCCTGTCCTGCTCGCGTCAGTTCAAAGGCACCGATGATGGCGGCCAGGGAGGTATCTTTGATGAGCGTGGTGAAGAGGCCCATCATCGGGGGAATCATCCTCCGGAGAGCTTGAGGAATGATCACGTAGATCATCATTTGGAGATAGTTCATTCCCAATGACTTCGCTGCGTCGAATTGACCTGTGGGAAGGGAATCGATGGCTCCTCGAACAATCTCAGCTGTATTGCCTGCGGCGAAAAAGCTCATGGCAAGGGCAGCTGAAGGGAAGGTGTTCAAGCGAATTCCCAACGCGGGGAGACCGAAAAAGATGAAGAACATCTGCATGATGATGGGGGTATCCCGAGTAAGCTCCACGATGAAGCTTACAGGATATCGGATCAGTCGATTTTTGGAAAGTTTGAGGATGCCGAAGATCACCCCTAAAAAAGTTCCCAGGATGATCACGAGGCAGGCCAATGCGATGGTGAATTTCACACCGGAAAGGAGATAGGGTAGGTTTTTCGCAATAACGTCGAAGTCGAACTTCACTTCCGGGCCATGTTATTAATCAGTCCATAATTGTATATACACTAAGGATCAAATCCCTCCTTCCCGTCCGGCGCCAGAGTCCCAATCCATTACGCAATCACCTCCAATGTGGCTATGGACGGCGGCGCCTCCCTTTACAAAAGGGAGGAATTCCCCTCTTTGGTATCCTTTTCCTGTCTTTAGACAGGCAAAGAGGGGTTAGGGGAGATTTTCGGATGAATGTGTCTTCTCAATTAGCTTGAAAATAGCACTTAATATACCTCCTCTCCCCTCTGGGGGAGAGGATTGAGGTGAGGGGGGCAAAGGCTTTGACTCACCCTCACCCCCACCCTCCCCCATCAAGGGAGAGGGGGAAACAATTTTCATGGTTCGAGGGCGCCCTCCGGGCATGGGGTATTATGGACTCATTAGTAAATATCAAAGCTACTTCTCCTCCCCTAAGTCTTATAAGCAAAACGCCTTTCCACAAAGTTTTGAATGTTGATCAAAATAAAGATCAGAATGAGGTAAAAAATCGTCGCTGCCCCAAAGAGTTCAAAAGACCGGAAGGTCAAAGCATTGAGGTCCAACGCAACCCAAGTCAATTCTACCATCCCGATGACCGAGACAAGGGACGAATTCTTAACTAAGGACACCCAGTTATTACCGAGAGCCGGAAGGGAAATCCGGAACGTTTGCGGAAGGATAATGTAAAGAAAAGTCTGAACCCCTGTGAGCCCTATCGATTTGGCCGCCTCAATCTGTCCCCTGGGAATAGCCTCCAGGCCTGCCCGGATCACCTCTGTGTTATAAGCCCCTACATAGAGGACAAGGGCAGTCAACCCGGATATGTAAGGCGAAAGTTTAATTCCAATGCCTGGAAGTCCGAAGAAGATGATAAATATCTGAATAAGAAGTGGCGTGTTCCGGAAGACTTCTACATAAGCTGCTGCAATGAGATTGAGGATTTTAAATCTGGAAGTCCTTGCAACGGCGGCCAAAATTCCTATGCATAATCCAATAATAATAGCGAAAAAGGAGATCTCCACAGTGAGGAAGACCCCCTTTAGGAATAAAGGAAGATTTTTAATAATGACAGAAAAATCTAATTGGTAGCCCATAACGAATAAAATGGGGTTGGAACCCGGCTCCAACCCCATCGATGATTCATCCTTTCAGAAACTATTTCAGCTCCAGGAGGATTTTCTTGTTCTCGCCGAACCATTTATCCCAGAGTTTTTGATACTCGCCTGTTTTTTTGATTTTCGTTAAGGTAGCATCCACAAAATCAAGCCACTCTTTGTCCCCTTTTCTTACTCCCAATCCATAAGGTGCGGGCCGGAAGGGCGGCCAGCCCACGATCTTCAGTTCAGGATTTCTCTTCTGGAGATCGAGAAGGAGCACGTCGTCCTGGATAAAGGCTTCCACACGGCGGTCTTTCAAGGACTGGAGCGATTCGGAATTATGCTGAAATTTAATCCGCTCTGCGTTGGGCACAAGTTCTCCGGTCACAATGTCACCTGTGGAACCTTGGGTCGTTGCGACCTTTTTCCCCGCCAGGTCTTGATATTTCTCAATCTTGCTATCCTTGTGGACCAGGATGAGGTGACCCGACATAAAATAGGGAATGCTGTAATCAATGACCTTCTTTCGTTCTTCGGTGATGGTCATGCTGGCTAAGATGATATCGATCTTCCCTGTGGTGAGGAAGGCGATCCGGTTCCCTGAGGTGACCGCGACCAACTCTACGGCATCTTCTTTCCCGAAAAGTTCCTTGGCGATTACCTTGGCGATATCCACATCAAAACCCAGGTTCACTCCCTTCTCATCTACAAACCCGAAGGGTGGGAAATCGGTTTTCACCCCTGCAAGCAATTTCCCTCTTGCCTTGATGTCCTGAAGGGTGCCAGCCATTCCCTGGCCAAATGAGATCAAAGATAAGATAGTAAAGAAAACCATGAAAACCCAAAACTCCTTTCTCTTCATAAACATTCCTCCTTTCAAAAATTGGCGTATTGTCAAAAGTTATCTCCCCCCTCCCCGCCATAATTCAGCGGGATCTTCGACAAGAGGGAGGGTTTTCATTGTCTTTCGGTATGTTACAGAGCGGTTTTCCATAGAACTTTTGACAATATCAAAAAATGGTCGATCTTTGGACACAAATTTATCTCAGAGAATTTCTTTTGTCAAGGAGAATCGATCCTCAAAAAGGATGCTGAAGTTTCATGAAATAAATCTTTATGCGGTGGTTTTTTGGAAAATTTAATGGGATCTCTGAAAAAGTACTACACGCTTTCTTGATTACCTCGAAAATAACTTTCCAAATCCCCCCGATCCCCCCTTTGCTAAGAGACTGTGTCGTAATCATGATGGAGGGTGGATTCCGGAGGGACAGACAGTCAGGCTCCTCAGCTTTAGAATGCGGTCGGTTAAAGTTATGGGTAATCGGCCTTCTTAGAAATGGGATTCTTTTCATGGGCTTGGATCTTCGAAGCTGAGCGATGAAAGGTTTCCGCCCTAAAGCTTCGTCACCCGACCGCCTGTTCCGTCCTGTAATGGGAGTAGTTTTTCGTTGATTATGACACAGTCTCTAAAGGGGGGGGGCGGGGGGATTTACAGATTTCCGTGGCTCACGAGTGGCCTCCCGGCCATGAAAAATTACACAAATTTTCCTGATTTCTCGATGCATTTCGTATCTGGGTAATCGGTTCCTAATCGATGTAATCAGAGATCTTAGACTTTTCGAGAAATTTCATAATTTGTTCTTGACAACCCGAAATACTGTGCTAATCTTTTTTTGTAATACTTTAGCGCTTTGAAAATCCCTCCCTGCCTCCCTTTGCCTGTCTTTGACAGGAAAAAGATTACCAAAGGGAGGAGATATTAGCTTCCCCCTTTGAAAAAGGGGGATAGAGGGGGGTTTTATAGTGATTCTTCTAATTTTTTTGGCTTTTGAAATTCATTTTTCAAAAGGCTAAACTGATAGCTTTTTTTAAGTTTCCATATTTAGTAGGGGAGCGGGAAATGGGGTTGGTTCATCTGACACAGAATGCCTTGACCGTACTGGAAAAGCGTTATCTCCAAAGAGATGTTCAGGGGAATGCGAATGAGACGCCTGAAGAACTGTTCCGACGTGTGGCGAAGAATATTGCTCAAGCGGACCGAATCTATAACCCCCAGATGGATCTCACTTCCATTGAAGAGCAATTCTACTCCCTAATGGCATCGTTGGACTTCCTCCCCAACTCCCCCACTCTGATGAATGCCGGGAGGGAACTTCAACAACTCTCCGCCTGTTTTGTTCTTCCCGTCGGGGATTCGATGGAGGAAATTTTCGATGCCGTGAAACAGATGGCCCTCATACAGAAGAGCGGTGGCGGAACAGGGTTCTCCTTCTCCAGGATCAGGCCAAGAAACGATGTGGTAGGTTCTACCAAAGGGATCTCCAGTGGCCCTGTCTCTTTCATGAGAGTTTTCGATACGGCTACAGAGACGGTCAAACAAGGAGGAACACGAAGGGGAGCCAATATGGGTATTCTTTGTGTGGACCACCCGGATATCCTCGATTTTATCCAATGCAAAGAGGGAGACCACCACTTCAACAATTTCAATATCTCCGTAGCCGCAACGAATGAATTCATGGAGGCGGTGGAAAAGGATGAGGAGTATCCCCTTCGGAATCCAAGGACAAAGGAGATCGTCCGATTTCTCAGTGCCCGCCAGGTCTTTGAAAAGATAGTCTACTATGCCTGGAAGAATGGAGACCCAGGGATCATCTTCATCGACCGGATCAACCAAGACAATCCCACCCCTCAAGTAGGACAGATCGAAAGCACCAACCCTTGTGGTGAGCAACCGCTCCTTGCCTATGAGTCCTGCAATCTGGGTTCCATCAACCTTTCGAATATGGTGAGAGGCGGAACAGTCGACTGGGAGAGGCTGGGTTCGGTGACCGAAAGGGCGGTCCATTTTTTGGACAATGTGATCGACATGAATCGCTATACCCTTTCTCAGATCGAGGCTATGACCCAGGCCAATCGGAAGATCGGCTTGGGGGTGATGGGGTTTGCCGATCTTTTAATCCGGTTGGGAATTCCTTACCATCATCCAGAGGCCTTGGAGATCGGTGAAAGGGTGATGGCCTTCATTCAGGAAAGAGGGAGGAATGCATCCATAGAGTTGGCTTTGCAGAGGGGTTCTTTCCCCAATTTCGATGGCAGTGCACTGAAAGGCCGTTGGGATGCGATGAGGAATGCCACGGTCACCACGATCGCGCCTGCAGGAACGATCTCTATTATTGCAGGGACCTCATCAGGAATCGAACCCGTCTTTGCATTGGTCTTTATCCGGCATGTCCTGGATGGGAAAGAACTTCTTGAGGTCAACCCATTTTTTGAAGCATTGGCAAAGCAGGAAGGATTCTATTCGGAAGATCTGATGAGGAAGATTGCTCAAAATGGCAATATTCAACATCTTCAGGAAGTTCCCGAAAAGATCAGAAATCTCTTTGTTACTGCTCACGATATCTCTCCAGAAGATCATATCCGTATGCAGGCGGCTTTTCAAAAGCATACGGACAATGCAGTTTCCAAGACGGTCAATTTTCCACATGAGGCCACTGTAGACGATGTGGCAAAGGTCTATCAATTGGCTTATGAACTGGGTTGCAAAGGAGTGACCATCTACCGGGACAGGAGCCGGGCAAAGCAGGTTCTCTATAAGGGAGTGGTTTCACTGAACGGGGATCGATTGAAGGATGAAGAGGAATTGCCTGGGGTTGAGAGGAGACCAAGGGCTCGCCAGGATGTGATCCATGGTTCCACTCGAAAGATTCAGACTGGCTGTGGAAAACTCTATGTGACGGTCAACGAAGATGAGGAGGGGAATCTTTTTGAGATCTTCAATCAAATTGGAAAGGCCGGGGGCTGTGCTGCCTCCCAATCCGAGGCGATCGGCCGTCTGGTCTCTCTGGCTTTCCGTTCTGGTATTGACCCGGAAGATATCGTTCGACAATTGAAAGGGATCAGTTGCCATATGCCGGTCTGGTATCGAGAAGGGAAGATCCTCTCCTGCTCCGATGCAGTGGCCAAGGCCATTGAGTGGCATCTCCAGGAGAAAGGAAAGATTAAGGTTGAGGTGAAGGTTGAGGTTGGGGGTGCGGGAAATGGTGATCCCCTGCCCAATGATACAAAAGAACAGAGAGGTCCTATCCTGAATAAATATGTCCCGATCTTTCTGAGGGGAGCATGTCCGGAGTGTGGGGGATCTCTTCTCTTTGAAGAGGGTTGCGTAAAGTGTCTTTGCGGTTATTCGGACTGTGGATAAATAATTCAGGTTAGAGTTCGGAGTTCTGAGTTTCGAGTTACAAGACTAAACCTTAATATTGCAGAAAATAATTAGTAACGTTCAAAAGGTGAGGCATAAATGTTTTGACAGCCGAGCAAACTAACCAACCTCTTTAGAAAACCTCCGAAATCTCCCCTCCCCTCGTGGGAGGGGATTAAGGGGAGGGGGGAACTAACTGAAATTATTAATAAAATTTATAGCATTCTCACCCCCACCCTCACCCTCCCCCATCGAAGGGGGAGGGGAATTTGCTTGGGATTGGAGTTGCTCTAAGTGGTTTGTTAAAATGCCTCACCTTTTGAACGTTACCAAATAATTATCCGATAGGCCACCCCCACCCTACCCTCCCCCCTCTGAGGGGGAGGGCAAGGGTGGGGGGGAGGACTTCCCCTTAGGTGAGATCCTCCAACTCAGTCGAAAGAACCTTTTTAAATTGATGGAATTTGCTTGTTTTGAATATTCTGATCAATTTTTATGCAACGGTAAGGTTTATCAATGGGCCATAGGAAATGAGAAATGGAAAGTGGGAATTAGGAATTAGAAACTTCCTTTTTATTGGAACTATGTTGTTGTGGGGTTCCTTCGCTTATAGTGATGGGCAAAAACCGTTCTCCGAATCCCCGACTGTATCCGGGAAAGTATTTTTATATACCGCAAAGAAGTTCGGTGTTCCTTTTCTCAAGGCCTCCATTAAAATTGGCAATGGAGTGTTAGATCAGGGAAAGTCTTTTCACCAGATCCAAGTCGATGTCGACTCTCTTCCCTATTTGGGACTGTTATTTCGGATGAAGAATCGCTTCACCTCCATCATGGACGTGGATACCTGTTCTCCGGTTCGATATGTGAAGGAGATTGACCAGGAAGGCCTTCTGATCGAAAGGAAAAATTATTTTCAAACCGTTACCTTCGATTCCAGTCTTCAGAAGGTGCTGGTGGAAAAAAAAGGGGAGAGAGAAAAACAAGAAATTTCCCTTCCCCCCGGCACCTACGATCCCCTTTCGCTATTTGCCCGTTATTATTTAAAAAAAGAACTTCATCCAGGGGAGGAGATTCGTATGTCCATCTACGATGGGGTGAAGTTACGTCAGATGGTCTTCCATTCAAAGAAGGAAAAGTTGATGTCAAAACGATATGGAGAGGTGGAAGCCGTCTGTCTCGAATCCACCACCTCTTTTGCTGCTTTTGGAGATAAAGAAGGGACCATTCGAATCTGGTATACGAACGATGGGGGAAAAACCCCGATCTCGATGGAACTGAAACTTCCCATAGGGAGTGTGAAATTCGAACTGGAGGAGGTGAAAGAGGATTAAAGGAGGAGGATGAAAATTGTCTATTGGGTAAAGGTTAGGAAGCCAGTTTGGTTTAGAGTCAAAGGGTTAAGTCTAAAGGTTTAAAGACCAATGACATAACCCGTCGACAAAACTGGCATCATCACCCTAACCTTTCAACCAAAGACTCTTATTTTCTAATAGGGCTTCACAAAATAAATTTTGAAATTTTCCCTCTACCCATTGGGGAGAGGGTTAGGGTGAGGGGGATTTAGGGTAATAGGAGAGTAGAATTAAGCGCAACAATATTGAGAAATGCAGAAGACTTCGTAAAGGAGAAACAGATGCTGAAAAGAAGCTCTGGGCGCTATTGAGGAATCGTCAACTATCTGGGGCGAAGTTTAGAAGGCAATT
>Ga0315274_10002053_pt1 | contig 30789 bp, 21 predicted proteins | sample YL17G02_20_MG_FD_203700 | JGI IMG/M metagenome (GOLD analysis project Ga0315274, IMG submission 203700) | Sediment microbial communities from Yellowstone Lake, YNP, Wyoming, USA - YL17G02_20 | ecosystem: Environmental > Aquatic > Freshwater > Lake > Sediment | place: USA: Wyoming | collected...
TGAGCCGCTTCCATACCACCACAATCCTGGTAGTCCTCACCGCTTTGGGTGCTGGTTTAAGCCTGGAAGGCCCAATTCGCTGTTTCGTCCTTGGGTTATTGTTGACGGCATATCTCGTCATCTTCATTCTTGGCGTGTCTATACTAAAACTTAATTTTTTCGTCAAAGCGACTTGCCGGGGTGATGCAACCGTAAAGCGTATAGCTCTAACTTTTGATGATGGGCCAGACCCGACTGCAACACCCAATCTCCTAAAGGTCCTGAAACGTCATGAGATCAAGGCCGGCTTCTTTCCCATAGGGACAAAAGCAAGAGACTATCCCGAAATTATCAAACAGATAGACCAAGAAGGCCATATGTTAGGGAACCATTCGTTTAGACACGGTTGGTGGACCAATTTCCTGATTTCTGGAGCACTGGATCGAGAAATTAGAATGGCTCAGGAAGCGATTGAGGCTGCTATAGGTAAAGTGCCAGCCTATTTTCGGCCTCCAATGGGCCTGACCAATCCACACCTTAGGAGAGAGTTGAAGAGATATGGGCTCTTTGTGGTAGGCTGGGACGTCAGGCCTTTCGACGTCGGGACCAGTATCGAGAAAGTGAAAAAAAGGGTACTGAAAAAAATGCGTAACGGAAGCATCCTGCTCCTCCACGACACGGGACGGGCCCCCGCCGATCTGGCGCGCTTAGTCGATGAACTTGTGACCGAGATCAAGGCACGGGAATACACATTCAGTGAACTGGAAGAACTCACCGGTGTCAGGGCTTATCAGACAGCTGAAGAAGTGAACATAATAGGACCCGCTGTATTGATTCAACCCCGGCATGAATCCGGAGTGGTCCGACAGCGGGGCAGGTTCTGGAGGTTTTTGGCCCAAAAGTTAGCTTCCACCGCTTATGTAAGGAGAGCCATCAGGGAGCAGGTAACCTTGGATGCTTTCAAGGCCTCCTCCTCTCCCAGATTTCTATTTGGCGTGGGTTTAGTCCTATCTAGTTACGTATTGGGATGGCCTATGGTGGGGCTGTTTAGTATTCTGTCGGCCTATTTTAAGGCCCCGATCCTACTGATGATGGGCCCGGCCTTCTATGGGTTCTCTCATTTGGTATGGCTGTTCGGGATATATCTGGCCGGGCGGGATTGCATTAAATATGCGGACATTGTACTTAGCTGGAGCCTGCGAAAGGTAGTGGAAAAGACCCTGAATAGAGAAACCGGAAGGTCCTTGTGATGATAAAATGATCCACCTCTGCCTCCCCCGTCCTATTTACAAAAGAGGGCAAATGAAATATGGTATAAAGAAATTGTTCTGAGGTAGAATAGGAAGCCGCCACCTTTTAAGGTGGGAAGCTCTTTCCGGACCTGCTCCCCTCGGTCTTTTCCGGTGGACAGCCAGGGCACAGGGGATAATCTTACACTCTACCCCTAACTTGCTGGTCTTTTGGGTTAAACCAAAAAGAGAAACGCGAGGGTGTCTTCCAATGATTTATTATCCATGGATCGCCTTATACCTCTTTTTTGAACACTGCGCTTTGTCATTAGGTTGCTGAAAGGGTTTTTGATCTTCTTATATTCTAAACATGAAATCTCGACAATCCCAACCAGACCGTAGATGGTGTAATGAATGCAAGAAGACGAAGTATTGAAAAAGGTATCTGAATATTTAGTTACACAATTTGAAATTCCTCAGGCAAAGATAAATCTTAAGGCCCACCTGTTCAAAGACCTCGAGATGGACAGCATTGACGCTCTGGATTGGTTTGCTGCGATGGAGTCCGAGATCGGTCTTCCTATTATCGAGAAAGAGATCAAGATGATAAGAACCGTCCAGGACGTGGTAGACTATGTGGTGCGGAATTTGAGGCAAAATGCGGATACCCCGGGATAGATGGTTGCCCCTGAAGAATACCCGGATTACCCCTCAAGGGCGTTGGGAATCCAGCGTGCGATTCGAACCTTCTTCAGAATGGTTCTCAGGCCACTTTGATGAGTGTCCCTTGGTTCCTGGCGTGGCGCTCCTGGCATTGGCGGCTGAAACGGTAAAGAGGCAAGGTCGCGAACAGGGACGTCTTCTGGAAGTTTCCGGTTTTTCCAGGGTGAGGTTCAAACGTTTGGCCATTCCCGATGAAGAACTGCACATCTCAGTGGCAGCCATGCCCTCCGGGTCTGAGGCAAAGCTCGATTTTCTTGTAACTTGTCATGGCGATACAGTTGCCCAGGGTGTATTGAAAGCCAGTGAAGACGTGTCCCGCAGGTGAAGAAAGAATGAAACAACTCCTGCAAGAACTCAAGAAGAAGATAGTGGAAGAACTCCAGCTCAAAGATGTGACCCCGGATGAACTGGCGGATGAAACCCCTTTCTTCGACGGGGGCCTGGGCCTGGATTCCGTGGATCTTTTGCTCCTTGTAGCCCTTGTGGACAGGGACTACGGGGTAGAGATCTTCAGCCGTGAACTGGGAGAAAAGGTCTTCATCACCCTCTCCACCTTAGCTGAATACATCACGAAGAACCAGAAAAAGAGATAGGAGATTTGTGGCGGATTGAAGTCTATAAGACCCTTGGATATAAACGGGCTTCTTCCGATCCTAAAGGGTGCGAATCAGAGTTGGACAGTGCAGGTTTCAGATAAAGGAGGTGCACAGATGATGAAAAAACCATGGCTCAAACAGTATGAAAGACACGTCCCCCATTCCATTGCCTACCCTGAGATTCCCATCCACCGTATCCTGGTAGATACTGCTGCAAAACACCCAGATCATATAGCCATCTCCTTCAACGAAATGCAAATTTCCTACAAGGAGCTAAACGCGAGGGTGAACATGTTCGCCCTCGCGCTCCAGAATGCCGGGGTAGAAAAAGGGGACAGAATTGCCTTCTTCTTGGTGAACTCCCCCACGTATGTCATTGCCTTCTTTGCTGTCATGAAGCTCGGGGCCATTGTGGTCAACCTTAACGTGGGAATTCAGGGAGAGGAACTGATCCGCTGTTTGAATGAATCGGGTGCCAAGGTCGTTGTCACCTTGGATCTATTCGCCCAGAGTATCTACAGGGTGATCAAGAACACAGGGGTAAAAACCGTCATCCTCCACTCTGTATTCGGGCTGGAGAAGAAGATGTCCTTGGAAGATGGGGTGCCTCAACCCCGGCTCTTCCAGGAAATACTTGCTTCAGCGCGGACTGCGGAAGAGCCAGCGGTTCAGGTCTCCTCCGGAGATGTGGCAGTACTTCAGTATACGAGCGGTTCTACCGGAGCGCCCAAGGCCGCAACCTTGACCCACTCCAATATCGTTGCCAGCGTGCTCCAGTCCGATCATTGGATGGGGATAGAGAACGTAGGGAATGCCGCGGTTATGTGTGTCATTCCTTTCTTCCACGTTTTTGGGATGTCGGCCTGTCTCCTCATTTCTGTGCTCAAGGGATACAGGATGATACTCCTCCCGAGGATCGATCTGATGGATATCCTCTCTCTGATGAAAATCATTGAGACCTACAGACCTATTTCCTTTCCGGCTGTGCCAAGCCTGTGGGCGGCCATCCTGTCTCTCCCTCCTGAGGCAGCAAGAAACCAGCTCTCCTCCATTCAGGTAGCAACGAGCGGAGGGGCCCCCCTCCCGCTCTGGACCCATGAGAAGTTTGAGGAAGTTACAGGAAGAAGGATGATGGAGGCCTACGGTCTCTCTGAGGCCTCATCGGCCACCCATTTTACCCCTTATCCCGGTGGCGGTCCCAGGGGCTCCATCGGGGTTCCCCTTCCGGACACGGAGGCTAGGATCATGGACATTGAGACAGGAGAGAGGGAATGCAAGGTGGGCGAGATCGGCGAACTCGTGGTAAAAGGGCCTCAGATCATGAAGGGATACTGGAACAACAAGGATCTCACAACGGCGGCCTTGCGTAATGGATGGTTTTATACAGGGGACCTAGCCCGAATGGATCAGGATGGATTTTTCTACCTTGTGGACAGGAAGGATGACCTTATTATCTCCAGCGGGTTCAATGTGTACCCCAGTCAGGTTGAGGAAGTCCTGAAGAGACATCCCAAGGTCAAGGACGCTGCGGTCATCGGTGTCCCTGACCGGATCAAGGGCCAGGCCATCCTGGCGGTGATCGTCCTAAAAGAAGGAATCCAAGGAGACAAAGAGGAATTCCTAAACTACTGCAAAGAGAACATGCCCGACTACAGGATGCCAAAAACCGTCCTCCTTCGCGACGAGCTCCCTAGAGATCCGGCAGGGAAGATCCTGAAGAGAGTTTTAAGGCAAGAGGCTCAGGCGGTCTGAGGAAGAATGATGAAGGCCTTCATTCACGAGACGGTCATAAGGGTTTCTCTTCTCCTAGGCTCCTGGCCCATCCGGTTCTTCGCCTGGTGGATCGCAACAGGATACTTCCTATTTCTCCCCTCCAGGAGGAGATCAAGTGTCCAATGCTATCAGGTAATCTTTCCCAACAGAAGGCTATGGTACTATCTCTATTGCACCTGGCGCCAGTTTCACTCCTTCGCAGCTACCTACGCGGACCGGATTGAGATCGATCGAAGGGAAGGGGTGACCACCTCCGTGCAAGGGAGAGAAGGGATAGTAGAGGCGGCAAGAAGAGGCAGCGGGGGAATTATCCTCATATCCCACCTGGGCAGTTATGAGGTTGCGGCCCGCGCCTTTCAGGGACTTGGGCTCAGGCTCCTCATTATCATGGGCGAAAAGGAGGCGAAGCAGGTGGCTCGCGATCAGCGCGAAGCCCTCAAGGCCCAGGGTATTCACATTCAGGTGGCCACGGCAAAGGAGGATTTTCTCTTCGATGGGCTGGAGGCTATCAAGTTCATCAGAGAAGGAGGGTTCGTCTCTCTTGCTGGGGATCTTGTATGGACCGAACAGCGCTCCCTTCTATCAGTGAGGCTCTTTGACTATGAGGTGGGCCTCCCCGCAGGACCCCATCTCCTGGCCCTCGTCTCGGGAGCGCCCCTCTTCACTATGTTCACCTTTAGGGTTAAAAGAGGTAGACATCAGATCCTCATGTCCCCTCCCAGGGAGGTGAAGGCCCCATCCCGTTCTGAACGAAGCACGGCCCTTCAGGCGAGCGCACAGGCATACGCCAGTGCTCTGGAAGAGATGGTGCGCCAGCACCCTTTCCAGTGGTACATCTTTGAGCCCTTCTTTCGATCCGCACCGGCTGATAAGAGAGAGTCCGCCCCCGGTCTTTCGGCATCCGACCAGGGGGAAGAGAAGAGGTAAGGGATTCGATATGCACCATACCCTTATGAATGGACTTGCCGCAGGCTATGAGAGGATTGTGGCTTGGGCCGATATCCTTGACCGGATCAATGTCTACCCAGTACCGGACGGTGACACAGGCCGCAATCTCGTCATTACCCTGGGCGCTTGCAGGAATACCAATGGAGATCTCAATTCACTGAGCCGGGAGATCCTGCTTTCGGCAAGGGGCAATTCCGGAAACATTGCCGCCGGTTTCGTTTCCGGGCTCCTCACTTGTAAGGACTTAGCGTCTCTGCCCGAGTCGGCCGAGGCCGGCCGCAATCTTGCGTACCAGGCGGTTCCCAGTCCCCAACCGGGAACGATGATTTCTCTGTTCGATACCCTGGTAACATCCCTGAAGAGGACTCCTCCTGAAGAGACAGGAAAATGGGTGGAATCGGTGATCCACGACATGCAAGAGGCTGTGAGAAATACCACGGAGCAGTTGCCCGAACTCAGGAAGGCAGGGGTGGTAGATGCAGGGGCCCTCGGCATGCTCGTTTTCTTCGATCCCTTGCTGAACACTTTGGCTGGCCGCGCGGTCAGGCACTCGCTTATCACTGACGACCTTAAGGGTTCCTTCAACCTCTCCGAGACCTGGCAGGACCGGGAATACCAGGGCTACTGTCTTGATGTGTTGCTCAAGGTCGAACGTGAAGGGCGAGAAGTCATGAAACACATCATGGATGTCGGAGAATCGGTGGTAGCCATGCCCGATGGGGCCTGTCTCAAAGTACACCTTCACGCCACGGACAGAGAGAAAGCAAGACAGGACCTCACCACCATCGGGTCCATCCTTAGCTGGGCCGAAGACGACCTTGCTGAACAGACCTTCCGGTTCAGTGAACATAGGAAAAACCAGACCATCCACATCATGACGGATGCCGCTGGTTCCATAACGAGGGACCTGGCCCAGAGCCTTGGAATTACTCTACTCAACAGTTACATAGCCGTGGGAAATCGTTTCCTCCCTGAGACCTACATTGAGCCTTCCCAGTTCTTCGCGGCGATGAAGGTCGGGGCTAAGGTCTCCACGAGCCAGGCCTCAGTGATGGAGCGACATGAATGCTACAACAACATCATGAAATTGTATGACCGGGTCCTCTATCTCTGTGTGGGCTCCTTCTACACCGGTAATTACAATGTTGCCATGAAATGGAAGGCCGAGAATGATCCCGAAGACCGGATGACTGTCATTGACACCGGGGTGGCCTCTGGCAAGCTCGGCTTAATAGTCAGGGCTGCGGCCGAGCTTGTCTTCGCTGTCAGCGACGCTTCGAAGGTCGTTACCTTTGCTAGGAGTGTGATCCAGAAGGTGGAGGAATACATCTTCCTTGACAAGCTGGAATTCCTAGCTGCCGGCGGCCGAATGTCAAAGACCGGCGCCTTCTTTGGGGATGTTCTTCATATCAAACCGATTGTAAGCCCCTATCCAGACGGAGCTCGGAAGATAGGGGTGGTGAGAAGCACAAGGGACCAGGTGAAATTTGCCTTCCGTCGTCTTGAGCAAGACCTCTCAAAGGATCAAGGGGCTACCTTACTTCTCGAGTACACAGACAACCAGGAGTGGCTTGAGGGAGAGATCAAATCGGAAATAGAGCACAGATTTCCTCTGGTGAAAGTCATCGTGCAACCCTTCTCCCTTACTTCCGCTGCCCACATGGGCCCTGGTTCCTGGGGCATAGCCTTTCTCAGAGAAAACCCCAAACAAGGCGATTGGGATGTCTGAGACAATCTTTCGCAGCATGAAAGGTCTTTTGATGGGAGCCCTCTTCGGTGTCTTTCTCCTCGGCATCTTCTTTGAACTCCTGGTCGCTCTTCCCATCGTCTTGATCCTCAACAGAATCCTCGGGCCCAAGCATTACCGGATGCAGTGGACGGTCCGCATCCTGGTGAGCCTGTGGCTCTTTTTGTTGAGAGCGTGCGGGCTACTTACGGATAGGGGAGTAGAAGGGAAACCCTTCGATGGACCTTGCGTGATCGTTTCAAACCACCCCGGTCTCTTCGATGTGCTTTTCCTGATACGGGATGTCCCGCGCATGTCCGTCATGATCAAACAATCTCTGGTGAAAAAGCTCCCCCTCGGTCCGGTCTTTCGTTCGGCGGGGTATGTCCTCGCCCCCGATTTCGAACAGAGGGGTCCCTTTCAGTCCCTGGATGAGGCCATTGAGAAGATCCACATGGGGTACAAGTTCATGATCTTTCCAGAAGCCACCCGATCCCCCAAAGGGGACCTGGGCAGGTTCAATCCAGGCCCCTTCATGCTTGCAAGGCTATCAAACGTGCCGGTGCAGCCCCTGTTTGTAAGGAACGACCCACCTTTTCTCCCAAAGGAAGACAAATGGTATTTCCCCCCCTCCCGAGTCTCAACCATGAAGATCGAATTCTGGGAGCCCATGGCTCCTCCGAGGGCCGGGCAGGAGCGGGAGTTTGCCAGGGATCTGGAGGATCGATACAGGAAGGCGTTAGGCTTGACCACAGAGAAGAAGAGCGCTTTGAGCGCAGGGAAAGGAAATGGAACAGAACGAACTCCTTCCAGCTGAACCTCTGATCCCGCAGCGCCGTCGCATGAGACTTATAGAATGGGTGAGGAAACCGACTCAGAACAGTTTGCAGGCTGAGACGACTGTCACCGGAGCGTGGCCTCTGAACAGGGATGGAGCAGTCAGTTCCCTTATATGTGTTGAACTTGTGGCCCAGGCCATCTCTGCCCTGAGCACATGGCGGCGAGGAGAAGGGGCCAGACCGCGGGTCGGACTACTGGTGGGTATCAAAGAAGCGGAGTTTTCTAATTTCAGCGTTCCTGTAAGGACGAGACTCGTCATCCAGATTGATGAGCTTTACCATGTTGGGGACTATGCCGTGTTCCAAGGTATGGTCAGCTCTGAATTGGCCTCTTTTTGTAAAATCATCGTCCAGGTGATGGAGCCAGAAAAAGAGGTCCTATCGAACCTCAAGATTTTGCAGAAGACCTAATCCGGGGAGAAAGAGAGGAGAATTTGAGGCCTATGCTGTCCAGACAAGTTGCTCTTGTGACGGGCGGTAGCCGAGGAATCGGACGCGCCATCTGCCTGGAACTAGCAAGAAACAGCTCTTACGTGGTAGTTAATTTCCGCTCCAACAAGAAGGCTGCCGAAGAGACACTGGAGCTCATTCATCAGGCTGGAGGAATGGGAGAAACGGTCTGCTTCGACGTCGCCAACCGAGAAGAGACCGAGACAAACATCGAGGCCCTTCTTAAACGCCATGATGCGATTGATATCTTAGTGAACAATGCAGGAGAGACTGCGGATAGTCTTTTTGCCTTGATGTCTTTCGAGGAATGGACAAAGGTCCTTAACACCTCCTTGCAGGGGTTTTACAATGTCACAAAGCCTGTCCTTAAGAAGATGGTTAACAGGAGGCAGGGCTACATTGTTACTCTCTCCTCCGTGTCCGCACGGCTCGGCCACCGCGGTCAGGCCAACTATTCCGCGGCCAAGGCAGGGCTCGAAGGAGCCTGTCGATCCCTCGCCTCGGAGGTGGCTCGCCTTGGCATCCGGGTCAACGTGGTGGCGCCCGGACTGATTGAAACCGGGATGATTCAGGACCTTCCAAATGAGATGATAAAACAAATCATACCCATGGGCCGTGTGGGCCTCCCTGAAGAGGTGGCAAAGGTGGTTCGATTCCTTTGTTCCGACGATGCCTCATACATTACCGGCCAGGTCATATCGGTCAATGGCGGAATGATCTAACAGGCTGCTGAAAAACGCCCATCTGCAGCGTTGCTCTAACCCTTCATCGTTGCGGCGTACACGCAAGTACGCCTCACTCTTCAGGATTTCGAGCGCCTTGCATCTGGGCATTTTTGAGCAGCCTTAGAAAAATGACTTTTTTGGTAAACTGATAGTCGTCTTCTGATGGAAAGGAGCAGGATGAAAAGATTCTTTTTCTTAAGCATCCTGATAGTAACGAGTTTTCTCTCCGCTGCAGTAGGGTCTTCCCAGGATTGGGCCTCTCTGAAGGAAGCATCCAAGAACATCCGATCCGTGAAGGCGGAATTCCTTCAGAAAAGGTATCTGCAGATCCTCACTAAACCCCTTCTCTCTGAAGGCAGGTTCTTTTTCAACGCTTCCGGTTCCCTGAGATGGGAGTACCTTAGCCCGGTACGAAGCGTGATGCTGCAGAGGGGGGGTACCATCCAGCTCTACCATTTCTCTGAGGGCGTGTGGAAGCCAGAAATAACGCAGGCCGTTGAGTCAAGGCGGATGGTGCTTTTCGAAATCAGTCGATGGTTCCAGGGTCGTTTTGATGAAAGCAAGGTCTTCAGAAATCTCTACTCCCCTGGACCTCCTGCACGAGTCATTCTGGTCCCGAGGGAAGGGATCGACAGGTTTATCCAGCGGATTGAGGTCGTCCTTTCTGCGAGGCCTGGGGTGATTGACCGAGTGGAGATAGAGGAACCCGGAGGCTCCTGGACCTCAATCGAGTTCAGGAACGTGGAGATCAATTCCAGCTTCTCTCCAGAGGTCTTCGAAAAGCCATGATCCGCAGGAAAGGTCTAGATACCTGTCTCCTGGGATTTTTCATCCTCTTTCTCGGGTGTGTCCCCATATCCGAGACAACCCTAAGCTCTGGCTCACCGGATGACCTCCCAGACTGCTACGTCATCTTTCCGGCTGGGCCCTGGGAGTCTGTCCACAGGATTGAGGCCATCATCAAAGGCGGGGCCTCTTCCTCGCTGATCGGGGTCACCAAGGGCGAGCCATCAGAGCGCAGGCTCCAGAGCCTCTTGCTTACCCCTGAGGGATTCATCCTGTTTGATGGAGAACTCCGGGGAGGTGAGATTACAGTGCGAAAGGCAGTGGCCCCTTTTGATTCACCGGCTTTTGCCAAAGGACTGATGGAAGATGTGGCACTCCTCTTTCTTCCTCCACAGGTGAGGCCCACGACATGGGGAAAGGATACGGATGGTACCATGATCTGCAATTGGGAAGGCCCTGACAAATCTCATACAGAGATTACAGGATCGATGGACAGCGGCTGGCGAATCCTGCGTCGGGATAAACACGGAAAGGCGATAAAGGAGGTTGTCCTGAACGGACCCTTTGTCAACGGTCTTGCGTCTCGCGTCGAACTCCGTGCATTCAAACCAGCGTCCTACAGACTCCGGATGACTTTGGTCCAACCATCTCCATGACGCCCAAAAGGGTGGCTGAGAAGAGATCTTTCAAGTGCTAACAAACGTATTGAATCTGCGGTTGTGATTTCTTTTCCATATCGCAACCTTCAAGAAGGTACGTACAGTGGCAAGATACTCTCGCTTTTGAAGGCCCAAGAGACCCCCATTATATTGGGGTGGTTCCATACTGACTTCCTTCCTGAAGTCAACACCTGGGCATTTTAGTAAGATATGCTTGATTTCAATTGTTAATCATCAGTGCTTTTTTTGACATATCCTTCCTCACTTTTTCTAACCTAACTTAACCCATTTTAGAAATTGTCTTTTTATCTTCATCCAATTCACCCTTGAAGCTCCATTCGTTGACTCCAGACAAAAAGGAAAGTACAATGGTCTACAAATGTAGACTATTCATCAGGCTGAAAATTAATGGAGATGCACAGCAGGAGCCAAACGTCTTTTATCCCGACTCAGCATAGTATCTGGCAGAGGAGAAAAGGCGATCCGGAAAATGCCCTCTACCGTCTTCGTCGGCCACAGGATTCTTCCTATTACCATTGTGTTGAGGATCATTTCGAGGAGTTTGAACGGGTCTATGAGGAGCGTTTTGAGCGGGCCTATGGGTTTTATCGTCCCTATCTACGGTCCGTGATCTACCGCTATCTGGACTGTGGGGTTTTGCGTAACAGTTTTGCCCGGGTCCGATGTGGGGAGTGCGGTCATGAATATCTTCTGGCCTTTTCTTGCAAGCGTCGTCACTTCTGTCCTTCCTGTCACCAAAAGCGAGTAGTCGAGTTTGGCGAATGGGTGTGCGGGGAGGTTCTAAAGAAGGTTCCCCATCGTCATTTTGTCTTCAGCATCCCCAAGATCCTTCGACGTTATTTCCTCTACGATCGTTCACTCTTTTCGGAACTGAGTCGTTGTGCTTGGGAGGCCTTGAGGGTGTTTTTCCGGGAGGCGGTTCCACAAGGGGACGCGATGCCTGGAGCGGTCATTGCCATCCAGACGTTTGGAGATTTGTTGGGATTCAACCCTCATTGCCATGTTCTTTGCACCGACGGTTGTTTTGATGAGAAGGCTCTGTTTCGGGTGGCGCCTCGTTTTGGCCTGGAGGGTTTAAAGGCCATTTTTGAGCACAAGGTGTTCCGAATGCTTCTTTCCAAGGGGAAGATCACCCCGGATCTTATCACCTTGCTCCGTTCCTGGCGGCATTCGGGGTTTCAAGTCTATGCAGGTCCGAGGATTCAGCCTGGAGAAGAAGAGGGAATGGAACACTTAGCCCGTTACATCATTCGGGCCTCTTTCTCCCAGGAGAGGATGACCTACCTTTCCGAGGAATCCAAGGTGACCTATTGTTCCAAAGATGGGAAACAGGAAAAGGTCCCTTCGGCTCTGCTCAGGACAAGCTTTGATGCCCTTGAATGGCTTGCGGCCATGGGTTCGCATGTCCCAAACAAGGCTGAGCAGATGGTTCGTTACTACGGCTACTACAGTAACGTCTCCCGGGGAAAAAGGGGCAATCTGAACCTGGATGAAGCCATACCCTGTATCCTTATGTCTGAAGAGGGGGCTAAGAAGTACAGGAAAAACTGGGCCAGATTGATCCAGAAGATCGGAGCCTGTCCCCGACTTGATCGGGGAAGGCGGATCCCCTGACTTGCCCCAAACCTGTCCTGAGCGTGTCGAAGGATGTCAGGGAAGGATGAAAATCATCAGTTTCATCGAAGATGAGGAGGTGATTGAAAAGATCGTCAAGCATCTTGGGTTGTGGGAGATGAAAGCGCGACCTCCTCCTAAACCAAAGGCATCATTAGTAACGATGCACTTCGATTACTCAGATTCTCAGGTTTTATTCGCTGACCCCTTCCACGCCGACCCTGATTACCCGATCGATTCCTATCCAACCTGATGGGGCTATTGATCTTATTCGGGCGGATAGGGGGTGGTCTGCCTATTGCAAGGACTAAAACTCCAAATTTACCGGCTAAGGAGGCCGGAGCTCCTGTCTTGGGTTCCCCTTATCACACTACAAAAGCTCCCTGTCAGGTTCTCCCCCTGAGGGCTTGAGAAAATACCCCATATCTTGGGGGATTTTTTTCTTGACATACTACTCCCGTTTTTGTATGTTTAACCCATCTCAAAGCAAGTTCTTATCAATATATATTTATCAATTCAATGACAGTATGTAAATAAAAAGTAATTATATGCTTAAAAGAATAATGGTTCTGATTATCGTTTTTCTTGGCGCCTTTTGGGCTGCGCAGGATTCCAGCGCCGCAGAAAGAAACAGGATAGTATTTATCAGCGACCTGCACATGAATGTAGATGCCAACTACTCATGGCTGGTGGATCACGCAAATGATCTTGCCCAGTTCATTAATGAGGTCAATGCCAGGGATGATGTGGCGGAATTGGTGATTTTAGGGGATTTGTTAGACGATTGGGTCTCGCCTGTCAAAGACTCGCCTCAAGTATTTGCTGACATCCTGTCCGCTTCAAATAATGCCGGAATAGTGGCAGCCCTCAAGGCGGTCTGCAGTAATTCCAACATAAAAGTCACCTATGTGACGGGCAACCACGATATGCTATCTTTTGAAGACCAGAACAAGGCGGTTATAGCCGCTGCCTTCCCAGGCTTGAACATCATCTCTGAATCCCCAGGACTTGGCGCATATACCAAAGATGACGTGATATGGGCTGAACATGGCCACCGCTACTGTCTGTTCAACGCCCCTGACACATGGAGCCGCACTGGCAGCCATCTACCAATGGGCTACTTCATCTCGAGGCTGGCAGCATCCAAGGCTGCAAGCACCGGACAGGTCACCACCACTCCTGACCTTTTGGACCTCTTTGTCAAGTCTCCGTCTGAGAGACTTAAATATTTACAGAAGACAAATGGCTTTCAGAATGAAAATGGGGAAGCAGGAGCTATTTTCGACGATGCTGTGATTATTGCTGTGTTTAACGCCATTGCCCTCTGGAGCGGTAACTGGCCATGGGATCAGTTCATCATGAACCACATAGACGGCTATGACACCGATCCTTCAGTGGGGAAAGTCGCTTTTACTTATAACACTATTTTGAGCGGTTGGCCCACGCGCCAGAACAGGGTTTCGCAGGTTGAGGCGGTATGGAACGACTTGGGCAGTCTCAGCAGCGCAGCCAACCTCATATTCGAGATGCCTGACAGTTTGAAGGACAAGTATCCCTTCAAGCCCAGGATCATCCTCTTCGGTCACACACACGAGGCTGCATTCCAGTACCATTCGGGCGATGTGGACACCCTATACACCAACACAGGCACATGGATAGATTCCAAACCCATGACCTGGGTGGAAATCCAGATCACTTCAGGTAATGACGGGCAGAAGCTTTATGAAGTTTCCCTCTGGTTTTATGGAGAAAAAACGCCCAGGCAAAAGAGCACGATAGCGGTAACCATACCAAGCAAGGAATCCTGCAAGACATGGTCATGTTTGGTGTATGAACACTTGTTAAGAAAGTAAATATTATGGATTAACAAACCAGGGTTTTTTGTCAGTTTAAGGAAAAATTACAAGGAGGCTAACCATGTCACCAAGAACAACATTTTATCTTCTAACAACCTGTATTTTATTTCTATCACTTTTAGCGCCAGGTTCTGTTTCTGCGCAAGACGGCAAGTTCGCTTTGCGGCTATGGGGACAGGTTTCGCCGTTTATCTCCGGCGAGGCTGGAAGCGGCACAGGAGCACCTGATTATGACGACGCCTTCAAATCCGGGCTGGGTGCCGGGGTAGAGCTTTCGTGGCGTTTTTCTGATCGGTTTGGCGGACTTGCCGGAATCGGTTACGAAAACTGGAACGGAAAAAGTGTTGAGGGGATCTCGTTTGACAACCTTAAGGTCGTCCCTGTCTATTTAGGCGGTAAGTTTTATTTCATGTCTGACAGGGCCGGCTGGAACCCGTATCTCAGGATGGATGTTGGCGCGGCCCATCTCTCTTCCGTGGATGTCTCCTACCTGAATCTGAATGGGAAATACTGGGATTCTTCCTGGGTCTTTCTCTTTGACGCCGGAGCAGGGGTGGAATATCGCTGGGGCAAGTGGGGAGCTTCGCTGGAGGTCAGGCCGCGTTACCTTGGGAAACCGGATTCACAGATGGGAACTCCTTCTAACGCCGGCTCTTCATGGAGCATTCCTGTCGTGATGGGCATAAATTATCATTTTTAAGAAAGTGAGGGACAAGACAATGCTTAAAATAATACTCGGATATATATCAATTTTAGTCCTGGTTACAGGTCTCTTTGCAATACCTGCCTCGGCTGACTGGGCAGGGCTTGTCAGGGATGATCTCTTCATGCAGCAACCCCGGACGCTAAAGGGTAAGGCTTTTCTTGACCATCCCATTTCGGGGGCCACCGTGCGCATCTATGATCGCTCCGGGGGCCTCCTGTATTCCGTATCTTCGGCGACAGGCGCAGACGGATCTTTTTCGATTACCCGCCCGTTTCCTGAATCTTTCAAGGTGGTAATTAACGGAGGCTTTATCGGGGGCGAAGCATTTGTGCATGAAATCAGTGCATTTATCCCCAAATTTGACGAAGGGCCGCTATATCCCTCCTATCCATACCATATCAATTATCCCTATAAGATCAATGCCGTTACCACTCTACTGACTAAATACATGGACCGTCATCCGGAGGACTCTTATCTGGCCGCAAAAGAGGCAGTAAAAAAATTCCTGTCTGTGTCCGGCTCCGTTGACCTGGAGGAGATTATCTACAGCAGCGAGTGGTACTGCTACTATTTCTCCCACTATTTATTTATGAAGGATTTGGAGCCTGACAAGGCTATGAGCTCCTTTGTAGACCAGCTTATCGCGGAACTGGAGCAGGGGGAAACCCGGTCTTATTATGACGGCGGTTCCATAGGTTCCTCCCTTTTTCAGGACGCGATGACCGAACTGCTGAAAGGGGTCATGTCCGAGGTCGGCAGCCAGGGCGCCGGGTGGATCCTTGGTCTGCTCAACAAGGGCGGCAATGACACCGACAGCCGGCTTGACGAGATGAAGACCGAGCTCGATGCGATATTAAATGACCTCGAACAGATCAAGACCGCTTTGGCAGCCTTGTCCCAGGAACTGGCCATGGATACTAACCAGGTCGAAACCTATATCCAGGGACTCACCGCACAGGAGGCAATTACGACGATCATGACCTATTATGGGCCTGCAGATCCGAACCTCCGGGGTGATACTAATACGCTTAAATACTATTCCTTATGCACAGCCGAGACTTGCCAGGACGCAGCTACTAAGACAGCAATGCAGAACTGGGTCAATAACAGCATCAGCTCATGGGAAATCGAAAAACAGGTGCAGATAATACATGATGCTATCGTTCCCAATGTTCCGACTACCGAAGGGCTCCTTGACCTCTGGACAGATTCCTTTATTCTGAAAGGTCCCGTAAACAGTGATCAGCTCATGGGCTATTACAAAACCCTGGAGCAGTATTTCGCCGTGCTTCTCTTTTACCAGTTCAAGGGCGCAAATATGGTAGTCGAGGGGAAGAACTATCAGGGGACCAAGGATGCTGCCGACTATATGGCCACATTTCAGGCCCTGATTAAAGATGAGACGGACAAGTTCCTGAATAACGTTATAAGGCTGATCGCAAGAAACTCAGGGCTTTACTGGGAGAGCAGTTTCCTTCCCAACTCCGCGCAGGATATCCTTGCCAGGGCCAATTTTTTCATCACCCAGACCCTGGGCGAAGACCACTATGGACTGAGACTCGGCGCACTCGGAACAAATAACCTTGTCAATGACATCCTGCTGATAGGCGCTATCGCTGAAATTGCGCCTGACACTTATAAATGGATCAGCAGCGCCGGGACAAAAACAAATGTAGATCTAGCGGACAGACCCTATGATTTCTGGGGGACCCTGAATACCCCCAACCTTGGCAGTCTGCAGACTGGCATTACCTATACCCTCCTAAGCGCCGATCTCGGCGCCTTTGATCCGGGTACATATGATGTCACATATTCGACGGAGACCAATCCACGCTCAGAACTGGGCAATGCCGTGGTCAAGACCTATACGAGCAGCTACATTGAAGACCCCACCGGCACGATTTCCTACGGGTACCTCCTATCGCCATTTCGTATAGGGGGTAAAGAGGCGATGATGGCCCCCTCGGCGTTTGCGCGGGATCAATATCCCGTAAACAAAAGCGGCGATGTCATCTTCAGTGCTTCTGACTGGCTGACCGCCGATAACCAACTGGTATTGAATCTATCGGCAAACAACCATTACAGCAACAGCGGTTCAAGCATTTCTCAGGATCTCGAATGGGGCCATAGCTTCAAATTCAACGGGACCAAGACGACAACGGCTTATATAAACATTGCCGGAGCCTTAAGCGGGAGTGTCTATTTCCATAATGAAAACAACTGGAATAACGGCGCCTCGATAGCGGTCCATGTCGGGCTGTGGGATGCAACCAACCAGAAGGTTGTCAATAGCATCGTTTATGGTATAACGGCCTCAGAAAACGGCACAAAGCAGAACTGGACACAGCCGCTGAACGATCAGATTTCCGTCACTCTTACCCCGGGGGTTAGCTATTTTGTGTTTGCTAATGTCACTGGAGCAGGGGAAAACGGCAGTGGTGACTTCTCATATGAGATCCATATGAATAACCTTACCCATCTGTCGCTGACTTTTGTCAACAGCGAGTTTTAGTTGGGAGGTAAGATGCGTATAAAAAGTCTCTCATTGGGTCTTCTGATTCTTACTATTCTTACCTGTGCGGACAGTGCCTCCAAGGCGTCAGAATGGGGGGATAACGTAATAGCTGAACTGAAAATACAGGCCGACGTAGCACAGCGCATTCAGAAATACGCTTTTACGCCCATGTCTTTGGACGTGAGTAAATACAGCCCTGAAGAAAAACAACTTCTCAGGGAGTTGATTGAAGCCGGAAAGCTTGCTGACGAGATTTTTTGGCGTCAGACCAATTACGATAATCTGCGGCTGCGTGACGCTATCACACGGGAAAGAAAAGGTGATGACCCTGTGCGGAAGTTCTTTTTCATGCAGGCGGGTCCCTATGACCGCCTTGCCGATAATGAACCGTTTCTTGACGTGCCCCCTAAAACCTTAACTGGAGGCTTTTATCCCCCGGACATGACGCTTGCGGAGTTCGAGCAATGGTATCAGGACCACCCTTCGGACAAGGAGGCCTTTCTGAGTTCATACACGCTCATCGAGCGCCGTGGGGCCGGTCTGGCGGCAGTCCCCTACCACGAGGCCTACAAAGAGTTTGTAGATGCCATGACAGGAAAGCTGCTCAGCGCCTCGACCCTTACCCAGGATGAAGATCTCAAAAAGGTATTAAATAGCCGGGCCCTCGGACTGCTAACGGATGACTACTATCAGGCAGACGTAAACTGGGTGATGATGAAGAGAGGAAAATTCGACCTGATTCTCGGGCCGATAGAGGTCTATGAAGACGCCTTAAACAATATAAAAGCGGCCTATATGGCGAGCATTGGAGTGACAGATGAAGCGGCGAGCGCAAAGCTCGATGTCTATGCCGGTCACGTTGCCGATCTTGAACAGTTCCTTCCCTTTCCGGACCAGTACAAGAATAAACAGCCGGACCTCAAGACCACTTTTACAGTGCTCCAGGATGTCTATCGTGGCGGCCTTATGCGCTCGGGCTTTCAGTATGTTGCGGAAAGTCTCCCGAACGACCCGGAGATCATCACCAAAATAGGCGGCAAGAAGACCTTCTGGAAAAACGCCCTCGATGCCAGGATGGACGGCATAGTAGCGCCTGTCGGAAATAGACTGGTCGCAGCGGACCAGCTCCCCAATATGAGCAAGGAGGGCTACTTTCATTTTATTCAGCTTCATGAGATCGCCCACGGGTTGGGTCCTCATTATATATACGGCACGACGACGCCTATTAATATAGCGCTGCGCGATCTTTACTCATGGATAGAGGAGAACAAGGCAGACATCGCCGGGCTGCACAGTCTCAGGTATTTCCGGGAACACGCTGTCATTGACCCGGACATGAAGACCCAACATATGGTGAGCTATCTGGCGAGCCTTTTCCGGACCATGCGTTTCGGCACAGGTGATGGTCATGGAAAGGCCGCGCTCGTCTCCCTGAATTTCTTTTTGGAAAAAGGGGCGATTACGTTTAATCAGGAAAGCAGGCATTATGCCGTCAACTTCGATCTGTTTGATGATGCCGTAGCCTCTCTTGCAAATGAGCTTCTGATGATTGAGGCCCTGGGTGATTATGACCGCGCCAAGGCCCTGGAAGCACAGTATGTCGGGATGCCCGATTTTGTTCGCGCATCGATGGATGCCCTCAAAGATATAGCCGTCGATTTCGTACCGCTATACGAAATACACTGGGAGTGAGGCAGGCTCACGGAGAGGCTCCCTATAACAATTTGAAAGTACTTAATAACTGAATTTTGCGTCAAAATGGCATTTTTTTCTTCATGCAGTCTTCTCCGTGCAAAGAATTTTTTGCATCAAGGGTTGACATTGGTTTTGCCAATAGATTGGGCTACTTAGTATTTCGGGATGTTTGCGCAGCACATCGAGATTGTGGATGAGATTATCCAAACGATCCTTCCCGCTGAGATGGGAAGAATATTTGACTTTAACCGTATTCCCTCCACTATCTCTTCTTTGCCGAATGCAGCTTCCAATCCCCCTCTTGCCTTTTTCCTCTGAATGGTGTTTAATTGCATCGTGGCTTCTTTCTTAATAAGTTTTCGGGCTCCGTGGATTATTCCACGGAGGGAGCCACACTTCAGGTTTCAACTAAAAATGGTATAACCTCTTTTATCGGAAAACCCTCTAATAAGTAGGGTGAGGGTAGGTTCCATTCCATTGGGGATAAGGTTTGACCGAGCGAAGCTCAGGAGGATGAGTATACGAATGACACTGATAGCTGGCAGAGGGGGCATTATACTGGTTTCTTGTTGGCTCATCACGGCACTGCTGACCTCCGCGTCGGTGGCGGCGCCTCAGGTGGGTGCTCCCCCGCCGGGAAGTCAAGTCCTGGTTGTGGGCGTTACGGATGACCCGCCCTACCTGTTCAAGGGGAAGGACGGGAACTGGACCGGCATCAACGTGGACATATGGAAAGCGGTGGCCTCGGAGCTGAGGGTTGATTACGTGTTTAAAGAGATGACGTTTGACGAACTGCTCGATGCGATGAAGGCGGGCAGCGTTGATATGTCGATAGAAGCGTTCTTCGTGACGGCGGACCGCGCAAAATGGATGTACCATTCTTTTCCCTTCGGGAACACGCGCCTTGCTCTGGCGACGCTGCCCGAAAAGGCGGCTCATCCCTGGTGGTCGGCAATCAAAATCTTTTTTGCCTGGGGGACCATCAAGGTGATTGGGGTACTCTTTCTCATACTTTGCGCCCTCGGGTTTTTGTTCTGGCTCATCGAACGGAAAGACAACGCTGGACACTTCGGAGGCGGTTTCATCAAAGGATTCGGCACAGGCATCTACTGGGTTGGCTCGACGCTGACCTCAGGGGTCTGTCTCGGTATCAGTCTGAAGTCCGTGTCCGCAAGGGTCCTGGGTCTCATATGGATGCTGGTATGCGCCGTTGCGCTCAGCGCCTTTATCGCTTCTCTGACGACTGCCCTGACCGAGAGTCGCGCGATGGTGGACGTGGTCAGCGAAGATACCCTCAGACAGATGAACCTTGCGGGTGTAAAGGGGAGTGCAGAGACGGCGACGATACGACAGTTGGGCGGGAGGCATGCCTTCTACCCGGCAGAAGGCGAAGCCCTCAAAGCCCTGATGCGCCGGGAGGTCGACGGATGCCTCTATGACGAAATCACGCTTAACTATTACAAGCTCAACGACTACAAGGGGAAGATTGTAGTCTCTCCTACCGGTCTCCGGAGATTTTCCTATGGGTTTGGGTTCCCGTGGGGCAGTCCGTGGCGCGGAAAGGTCGACGCCGCCTTGCTCAACCTGATGGAAAAACCGGACTGGGCTTTCCTGCTTAACCGCTACGGCCTGGGGGAGAATTTCGAAGAGAAGCCGATGGTTATTCTGAAAAAGAGGAAATAAGCGCGCCGGGGCTTCGCCGGGCTGGCCGGCTGACCAGCGTCGGCTGATTCAGTGAAACAGACCTTACTGCCCTGCGTTTAGTGGAAGGGCTGCCGGGGATCGAGTTGACTTCCTCGCTGCTCAAACCTTCTCCTTCCGCGCTCACGCCTTTTCTTTTGACCCCGTGCCGTGAACCTATCTTCCCTAGAGCGCTTCGATCAGTGCATTACCAACTTCTTCTGTGGTTGCGGTACCTCCGAGATCCGGCGTCTTGATGCCTTTGTCACCGTTGGTTGTCTCGATGGCCTTTGCCGGTTTTGGCAGGAGTATGGAAGGCGGTGAGCGCCGATGCCTGGGTGGTGTTCCCGTTGGAGTCCTGGTACACTACCTGCCATTGGTAATGTTGACCGCACTCCAACTGGGGCGGTGTAAACCGAGAAAGGTGCTGCGTATCAAAGCAGGAATAACTCGCATTGGTGCCCTCATCAAGACAGCTTGAGATATAGACGATGCTGTTATTGGAGGCGTTTCTCACTATCCACTGGCTGCCCTGATGTGAAGCCCCGTCTTTGCTCACGAATGGAGATGCAATCAAGGTTGGTGCGCATGTGGATGTTTTCTCGTCATGCGCCGGAAAGATGTTTCTGGTGGGAGGCAATATTTTAAAGGCGTCGATGATATTCCCGGACCAATCCGTGACTGTTGCGACCATCGTCTTGCCTGATATTTCAAACCGGGCAAAATGATAAATCATTTGCGATTTTACTATATAGGGCGCTGTCGTCGGGTCGTAGGGTGTATCTTCGGTCAAGCCCGCCCCCGCCTTTTTCATCCGCGAAAATGCCCCTACACTTCCTGAGATCCGTTTATCCCCTCCAAAACCGCTCCCATCCTCGTCTTTCCCTCGTTTCTTTCCTTCTCCTTCCTATTAGCCTCCTCCATTCCGCGGAATCGCTGCGATTGTTAACGATTGATTGTAATTTTTCTTCATCTGTCGTAGAATACGCCAAAGCTTTCTAATTGCATGGTTGGAAAGGCACATAATGACTGGAGAGGATACGTTGTATGAACTCTCTGCGTGGAACTTGATTTGGGACGGTATCTGGAACAAATGACGGTAGCTTCACATTCGAAAAAGTGATTTCTTGTCACCTTAAGGAGGGAAAAATATGACCTGCAAGATCGAACGAATCGTTTTGGTGCTCTGTTTGGTTGCGGCCATTGTCCCGGTTGTGCTTCTGCCCGTATCGGGTTATTGCGAAACCCTGCGTTTCGTCTTTATGGCCGACAGCCGTGGAGAATCCCTCACCGAGCCGATCAACACCTCCGTGTTAAGCGCCATCATTGCCCAAATCAAGGCGTTATCTCCCCAACCGGCATTTGTGGTCTTCGGCGGCGATATGGCCTACAGAGGCTATACCGACTCCTCCTATAATTTCCAGACCTGGAAAAACCTCTTCACGCCTCTGACGAGCGCCGGAATAACCTTATATACCGCAATCGGCAATCATGAACTCTATCACCAACACTCCGCCCTCGGATTCTGTTTGGAGAACCAGCAGGAATACCAAAATGTATTTACGGAGAATCCCGGCAACGGACCGCCCGGTTATGAGCGGCTGGTCTATTCCTTCTCATCCCCCGGAGGCGACGCCTTCTTTGCCGTACTGGACCCTTATTATTTGACCGCGGATAACTCTTCCCCGTCCTGGGATAACTCTTCCCTGTCCTGTAGCCCACTTACCCTGAGCGGCACCATCGATTCCACCCAGTTAACCTGGCTCGCCAGCCAGATCGCCAACACCAACGCCACCCATAAGTTTCTTTTCATTCATACGCCCTATTACTATGTCACCGGCACCAACCCCGCCGATACCTCCGAACCTCCATCCTCTGCGGATGTTACCTTTACGAATCTCTGGACTATCTTGGATAACAACGGGTTTGACTTCTATGCTTGTGGGCATTCGCATCTGTATTCCCGGAAGACCATTGACAGCAGCATTCCCCCCAATCCCCAGACCAACCCGCCGACCCCCCCTTGGCAGAACAATGTCGTTCAGCTTCTCAACGGGACCTGCGGCGCTGGGGTGGACACCAGTACCCCCACAGTGGATCCCACTCTCTGGCATATTTCCCAAGCTGCCAACACCTATTATTTCAGTGTGGTGGATATCAACGGCGGCCAGGTGACGATAACCAGTTATAGCGGCAACACGGGAGTTTATACCGTATTTGACAGCTCTACTATTGTTACAGCCATTCCCAAGCTCATCATTTCTCCGGACAAAGGAACCATCGGCACTGAATTTAGCATCACGGGTTCTGGGTTTGGTACAAGGAAAGGCAGAGTCTTTGTTGGGACCACCAGTTCAAAAATTGTCCAATGGGCAGATGATTCGATCCAATGCCAACTAACGAGGACCCTCCCTGCTGGGGCTTATGATGTAACTATTAAACCCCAAACCAAGGGGTCTTCTCCCATCACGATTTCAGATGGTTTTACGGTAGAGGCTCCTAGGATCGACTCTATCAACCCACCCAGTGGTTCGATAGGAGATGAGATCACAGTCAATGGTCTCTTTTTTGGAACGACGAAGGGCGGGGTTACCTTGGGCGGAAAGAGTTGCAGGGTTTCAAAGTGGACAATGGACTCAGAAACCGGAGAAAGCGAGATTCAATTTGTGGTGCCCAGAGGACTTTCTACGGGGACTAAGGAACTCAAAGTGACCAACGGTGTGGGAGCAGACACAGCGGTAATTTTGGTTGGCGCGAGTTACACGGGCGGCGATTGGCTCATCCTCGATCATCCCGGGGCCGCGGACACGTTCCCCCTTGGCATTTCCGGCAAGAAGGTTGTCGGCATCTATTATCCTACGCCCTCAGAGAGTCATGCCTTTGTTTACGATGGGACGAACTGGACCGATCTCGACTATCCCGGAGCACTCTACACGGTAGCCAGTGGCATTTCCGGCAACAAGATCGTCGGAAGCTACTACTCGGATCCCGGCGCCCAGTTTTGGCATGGTTTTGTGTATGACGGCAAAACCTGGACAACACTCGACTATCCCGGAGCGGTTGGCACCCACGTCTTTGGCATTGATGGCCACACGATTGTCGGGTACTACTGGGATGGCTCCGCCGATCACGGTTTCATCTACGACGGGACGACATGGGCTAGTCGCGACTACCCTGAGGCGGCAATCGGCACGTTCGTGAACGGCATTTCCGGCGGCAAGGTGGTGGGAGATTACAATAATGGCCACAATCAAGGCCTGTTTAGCGGCTATGTGTATGATGGAGCAAGCTGGACTCCCCTCGACGTCCCGGGAGCCATACAGACATGGGCTTTCGGTATTTCCGGCGACAAGGTTGTCGGGTATTCCTTCAGCGGCCCTCCCGGGGACCACGGCTATCTGTATGACCTGAAGAACTCGACTTGGACAGAACTCGACTTTCCCGGGGCAGACGCGACACGTCCCCGAGGCGTTGACGACCACAATGTGGTCGGCGAGTTTGTTGTGGACGGGGTCACTCACGGCTTTCTCTATACCATTGCCCCCGCCCCCCCGAGCCATGGCACGCGGGCCAATGGCTGGGTGGTGGGGAGCAATCCTGCCGATGGCTACGGCGTCATCTTGCATACGACCAATGGCGGCTACCTGTGGGTCCGTCAGGGCGCAACGAACGAAGTCCCCAATGTGGGGCTCAACAACGTGAAGGCGGTTGACTCCCACACGGTCTGGGTCGTCGGCAACAGTGACAGTGGCTACGGCGTCATCTTGCGTACGAGCGACGGGGGCCAGACCTGGGTCCGTCAGGGCCGGCCGGGCATGATCCCCGATGTTGAACTGTTTGGGGTCGGCGCCGCCAATCGGAAAACCGCCTGGGTCGTCGGTGCTCAGGGAGCCATTCTGCGGACGGATGACGGGGGCCGGACCTGGATCCGGCAGGAGAGCGGGACAACCGCTAATCTCTACGAAGTGGCGGTGATTAACCCCAAGATCGCGTGGATCATCGGCGATAAAGACAACGACTATGCGGTCGTGCTCCACACGAGCAATGGCGGACAGACTTGGGAACGTCAGGGAACGGCTGCGACACTGGGGGCTTATGCTTTCATTGATGTCACCGCCGTGAACCCCCGGACCGCTTGGGCAGTGGGAGTAGATGGATACGTAGCAAAGACCACGAACGGAGGCGCCTCCTGGCGAATCCAGATGGGGCCCGCGCTTTCCCACAACAACGGCGTCTGTGGCGTTAACCCCAACACGGCTTGGATTGCCACGGACTATAACGTGGTCTACCGGACCACCAACGGCGGCACGACTTGGGACAGGCAGAACCTGCAACTGCCGTATGACTTCTACCTCTTGGGAGTGAGCGCGTGGGGACGGGACACGGCCTGGGTGGTTGGCGGGATCGTCTACCCGCCGGACCGGGGCATCATCCTGCATACCACGGACGGTGGGGCCACCTGGCGAATCCAGACGACGCCGGTCAGCGTAACATTTCGCCGGGCATCGTTTGTCGGCTCCCGAAAGTAGCCCGGCGAAGCTCTCACGCCACGAATGGCTCAGGCGACATCCATAAGGATAAAATTGGGGTTCTTGATTGCTACCCGTAATCGTTGGCCCAAGAATTGTCTCAGGGCGAAGATTTGTAGGTGCTACTTCTCAAAACTCCCCGCTTAATCTGACTCCGATCTAAAATATTTTTACAAACTCCTTTTTTGATTGGGGACGCAAGGATATTTCTAATTAACTTCTTCCTGAACTCAACAACCCAGCACTTTGGCAAAGTATGCTTGATTTCAATTTTTAATCATCGTTACTCCTTTTTCTTGACATACAGGCCCCCTTTTTGTACATTTAACTCATCCTAAGCCGAGTTCTTATTTAAAAGAATTTCCCATATTGTGATCCCGGGACGAAGAGGCTGAAAACCGGAGGGGACATTCATGGCGAGATTGACAGAACAGGAAAAACAGGACATCGTCCGCTATCTGGAAGCGGATAAGCCGCTGCCGGACAAGTACCGTTTTCTGCTTTTTGAGGAAAAACGGGAAGTCGAGTTGGTTTGGAACGGCAAGAGCAACGAGGTCTGCAATATCGTCCTGCCATTTCAGGTCATCGAACAGGTGGACGAACCGCGCTCGGAAAATGACAAATCCTTGCAGATGGGCCTGTTCGATATGGACGCCCGGGGCCGCCAGCTCAAGGGCTGGATCAACAAGCTGATCTGGGGCGACAACAAGCTCATCCTTTCCAGCCTGAAAAACGGCCCGCTACGTGAGGAGATCGAAAAGCAGGGCGGCATCAAGCTGATCTACAGTGACTCACCTTTTGACGTGGGCGCGGATTTCAGCATGGATATTGAGATCGGTGGCGACACATTCACCAAGAAGCCGAATGTGCTGGAAGAACTGGCTTACCGCGACACTTGGGGCAAGGGCACCGATAGCTTTATCGCCATGATCTACGAACGCCTCGTGCTGATGCGGGATTTGCTTGCGGAGGATGGGAGTATTTATGTGCATTGTGATTGGCGTTTAAATAGTTATATCCGCATCATTCTTCAAGAAATCTTTGGATTTTATCGAAATGAAATTGTTTGGCAGAGGACAACAAATACAGGCAGTTCTAAAGGAATTGCCAATAAATTAAGCAATGATACTGATTCAATATTTTATTTTTCAAAAAGTGACAATCCTATTTTTAATAAACAATATAGACCATATTCTGAAGATTATTTGTCAAGATTTAAATATGAAGATGAAAAAGGTAAATTCCGTTGGCAATATATGGCCACCTACTCAGATAAAAAGTTAAAAGAACTTGAGGCTCTTGGAATGATAAGATGGGCAGAAGGCTCAAAAAACCCAGAGTACAAACAATACATGGATAGTTTAAAGGGCATACCTCTGAATAATCTTTGGGATGATATTTTTCATATAAACCCAATGGCATTAGAAAATCTCTCTTATCCAACACAGAAACCGGAAGAGCTATTGGAAAGGATTATAAAAATATCTTCCAACGAAGGCGACCTCGTCGCCGACCCCTTCGGCGGTTCCGGAACCATGGCGGCAGTGGCAGAAAAATCAGGCCGCAAGTGGATCGTCGCCGATCTGGGTAAGTTCGCCATCCATACCACCCGCAAGCGCATGATCGGCGTGCAACGTCTGCTAAAAAAAGAGGGCAAACCCTACCGCGCCTTTGAAATTCTCAACCTTGGTAAGTACGAGCGCCAGCACTACATTGGCGTGAACCCCAACCTACGGGAAGAAGAAAAGCAAAAACAACTGGAGGAGAAGGAGAAGGGTTTCCTCGAATTGATCCTGCGGGCTTACCGGGCTGAGAAGGTCGAAGGCTTCCGCACTTTCCATGGCAAGAAGGCCGGGCGTTTGGTAGCGGTTGGGCCGGTGAACCTGCCAGTGACACGCCTATTCGTGGAAGAGGTCATTCTGGAGTGTCGCCAGAAGCACATCACAAAGGTAGACATTTTAGCCTTTGAGTTTGAAATGGGGCTGTTCCCCAATGTGCTGGATGAGGCCAGGGCCAAGGGCATCGACATTGTACCCAAGTATATCCCCGCCGAGGTCTTCGATAAACGGGCGGTGGAGAAAAACCAGGTAGTGTTCCACGATGTGGCCTTTGTGGAGGTCAAGCCCCTTGTGAAGGGCAATAGCGTGGCGATGCAGTTGACCGATTTCTCCGTGTTCTATTCCCAGGATTCAATAGCGTATGCCGAGGCCACCTTGAAAGACAAGGCCAGTAAGATCGTCGTGGAAAAGGGGCAGATTGTGAAGGTGAGCAAGAACAAGGACGGCATCGTCAGCCGAGAGGTACTCACTCAACACTGGACCGACTGGGTAGATTACTGGGCGGTGGACTTCGACTTTGAGAACAAGCGGGAGATCATCCGTGTCAAGAACGCCGAAAACGGCGAGTGGGAAGAAGTCTGGACCGGGGATTATATTTTCGAGAATGAGTGGCAATCCTTCCGCACCAGAAAGGATCGCACTCTGGAGCTACAGAGTGTCTTCCACGAATGCCTGCCGGGGCGGCGCAAGCTCGCCGTCAAGGTGGTGGACATTTTCGGCAACGACACCATGAAGGTTATCGAGGTCAACGTGGGAGGAAAACGCTGATGGCACTACATCCTGATTTTCCCGATTCTCCGCACGCCATTCTCGACCCTGCAATCCGTTGGTTCCCGGCTGACGAGGCGCTACGAGCATCGAGCTTTGAAAAACTCCTGCCGCCGCTTGTGCCAGAGCTGCGTAAGCAGGTGAAGCAGTGGCGGGATAAGGGTTACTCAAAGGCCGCCGAAACCACCCGGAGCCTACTTAATTGGTGGTTCAACACACCGCACCTACTGCCCCAGTCTGACGGGACCATGGCTCAGTTCCAGTATTACTTCGCCCAACGGGAGGCAGTGGAAACCATCGTCTATCTTTATGATGTGGTCGGCATAAAGGACAAGTACGACCTGATGCGTTTCGACAGTTCTGGTGCCGTTTCTACCGGTATGTTCGACGAGACTTGGCGGCGTCTCGTGGTGAAGATGGCCACCGGCACGGGCAAGACCAAGGTAATGAGCCTGCTTTTGGCCTGGAGCTATTTCCACAGGCTGTATGAGCCGGACTCGGAGCTGGCGCGCAACTTCCTGGTGATCACGCCCAATATCATCGTGCTTGACCGCATCAAAAAGGACTTTAACGGCTTACGTATCTTCTTTGAGGACCCAGTATTGCCGGATAACGGCGTGGACGGGCGCAATTGGCGGGATGATTTTCAGCCCACCCTGCACATCCAGGACGAGGTTCGCATCACACGGCCCATAGGAAATATCTTCCTTACAAATATCCACCGGGTCTATGCCAGTGACGATATCCCCCCCTCTCCCGATGACAATAACACCATGGAATACTTCCTTGGCAAACGCCCCACCGGTGCAACCACAGACTCCAAGGTGGACCTGGGTATGATTGTGCGGGATATTGACGAACTGGTGGTGATGAACGACGAGGCGCATCATATCCATGACCCCCGTATGGCGTGGTTCAAGTCTATCCAGGACATCCACAACCGCCTGAAGCAAAAGGGGGTTGGCCTGGCACTGCAAGTGGACATGACAGCCACACCCAGGCATAACAACGGTGCCATCTTCGTGCAGACCGTGGCCGATTATCCCCTGGTGGAGGCCATCTCCCAGAACGTGGTTAAGCACCCCGTGCTGCCCGACGCCCCCAGTCGCGCCAAACTGGCGGAACGTCAGAGCACCAAGTACACCGAGAAATATTCCGATTACATCCACCTGGGTGTGGTGGAGTGGCGCAAGGCCTATGCGGAGCATGAAAAACTTGGCAAAAGGGCTATCTTGTTTGTCATGACCGATGACACCAGGAACTGCGACGATGTGGCCGAGTATTTGGAGGGCAACTACCCGGAATTGAAGGATGCCGTTCTGGTGATTCACACCAAGGACAACGGGGAGATTTCCGAATCGGTGACGGGTAAGAACAAGGAAGAGCTGGAGCGACTACGGAAACAGGCCAACAATATTGACGAACTGGAGAGTCCCTATAAGGCGATTGTGTCGGTTATGATGCTCAAGGAGGGATGGGACGTGCGCAATGTCACTACGATTGTCGGGCTGCGCCCCTATTCGGCCAAGAGCAACATTCTGCCCGAACAAACCCTCGGGCGCGGCTTGCGAAAAATGTACCCCGGAAGCGTGGAAGAATACGTCAGCGTGGTGGGCACTGATGCGTTTATGGAGTTCGTAGAATCCATTCAGGCCGAGGGAGTGGTGTTGGAACGAAAGCCCATGGGCGAGGGAACCCAGCCCAAGACGCCGCTGGTGGTCGAGATCGACAAGGAGAACGTAAAGAAGAACATCGAGGCACTCGATATAGAAATCCCGGTCATGACTCCCCGCGTTTACCGGGAATACAAGAACCTTTCTAACCTGGATGTGGGCGCTTTCGTCAACGAAAAAGTGGCTTATCGTCAGTTCAGCGAAGCGGAACAGCGGGAGATCGTCTTCAAGGACATCACCACCGGTGAAGTAAGCCACACGACGTTACTGGATACGGCAGGCGTCGCGGATTATCGAAGCGTCATAGGCTATTTTGCGCAGACCATCATGAAGTACCTGCGCCTTGTCAGCGGTTATGATGTGCTCTATGGCAAGGTTAAGACGTTTGTACAGAACCAATTGTTCGACCGGCAGGTTGAACTTGACAATCCAAACACACTGCGCAACATGTCGGAACTGGCCGCCACCAAGACGCTGATCGAGACCTTCAAAAAAGCGATCAACGCACTGACCATTCAGGACAAGGGGGATGCCGAGGTTCGGGACACCATCAAGTTGCGGCAAACGCGCCCCTTTGTGGCAAAGGACCAGGGATATCTGATCCCGAAAAAGAGCGTATTCAACAAGATCATCGGGGACAGCCATTTCGAACTGCTGTTCGCCCGCTTCCTGGAAGATTGCGACGATGTGGTCTCCTATGCCAAGAATTATCTTGCTGTGCACTTCAAGCTGGATTATGTGAATGGGGACGGCGATATTTCCAACTACTACCCGGATTTTCTGGTCAAGGTGTCGGACAAAGAGATTTGCATTGTCGAAACCAAGGGGCAAGAAGATTTGGATGTACCGCTGAAGATTCGGCGACTACGGCAATGGTGCGAAGACATCAATCAAGCGCAAGCGGACGTGAAATATGATTTCGTTTATGTGGATGAGGAGAGCTTTGAAAAATACAAGCCCGCATCCTTTCGGGAATTGATTGGCAGCTTTACCGAGTACAAAGAGAAAATATAAGGCGGAAAGAGGACGAGAGGGACGTTGTTGAAAATTGACACTTATTTTTCGCCATGCCCACCCGCAAAAAAAGCCTGGCTTCGCCATTTCGAATGCCAGGCTTTGTCAATTCCCTTTCCACCCTTCCCCTCTCATTTAATTCCACCTTCGCATAGCGCCTGCCTGCCGGTAGGCAGGCAAAAGGCAAAGCCCCCGTCCTTCGTCCCGTTAAAATCCGACTACGGAAGGCAAGCAGAGCGAATTTACAAGAAACTTGGAAGGCTTAGGCCAAGTTCAAGATAGATGGCTAAATTGGAATCACATTGTCCTTTTCTCACCTGATGTGAAGCAAAGGGGACGTAGGTTCTAAAACAACTTGAAATCGGTTGGCCATTTTTAAAGAAGCGGCAAATATGGAGAAATACTTTAAAATGTTTTAGAACCTACGTCCCCTCAATTTCTTGGGGA
>Ga0315274_10002054_pt1 | contig 30789 bp, 71 predicted proteins | sample YL17G02_20_MG_FD_203700 | JGI IMG/M metagenome (GOLD analysis project Ga0315274, IMG submission 203700) | Sediment microbial communities from Yellowstone Lake, YNP, Wyoming, USA - YL17G02_20 | ecosystem: Environmental > Aquatic > Freshwater > Lake > Sediment | place: USA: Wyoming | collected...
TTTCATCGGCTTTCTCCTTTAAAATCATTAAAATTAATTCGTATTTAATTCACCCTGTTTTTCTAATATATGTAAATTTATGCTTTTATGAAAACCACAATCACACTGGATTGACACTATGCCAAAAAATTGCTCTTGGTCTATATCTCCCCAAATGCTACAATTTGGACATAAAAATTTAACAACAACAAGTCCATCTCTTTTTACTCTTTTTATGCTATAACTATTCACTTTCATTTTCTCATTCATTTTTAGTCTCCGTTGAGTTTAATACAAGATTGAGGACGACATATATAACCATACACTATGTCAATTTCTGGTTTATACGTTGGATTATATTCACACCCACAGAACTCAATACCTTCAATATTTTCATAACGAGAGAATGGACACCCATCACACTTTTTTGAATCTTCAAGTTTAATCTCTTTGGTTAGTTTCATTTAAGTCCTCACATATTTTCTATTATTAAATCAAGTAATTTTCTATCACAATCCGCTAAAATTTCCTTTAATGCTTTTAGCAAATCTTTTTCGCTAATATCAATACTGTCTTGCTCTTTTAATTCTTTTGTAATATAATCAATACTTAATCCATCAATTTCAACAGATTTCATCTCTCCCCCTTGACCTCGCTATTTAATAATTAGTATCAACATATCCTAAAAATAATATTTCATTTATCTTGTCCCAAAATTCTTTTGTAATACCTAATCCACCCGCACCACCCTCTATATATCCTTTCTTTCTACAAGCACTTAAAACTTCTCTTTCTTCTGCATTTATTTTTTTAGGTTCTATTCGGTGATTATTCATCATTTCATATTGAATATAAGGCATTAACCTTAATTCTACTTGATTAATTTCATAACCAAGCAATTCTTTTGATTTAACCCTAATTCTTTCTGTTAATTGACCTCTACGTTGTTCATTCATTTTCCCTCCCCATCTACTAACTACTATCTACCAACTACCTACTGCTTAATATTCCTCTCCTTAATTCTGTCTCTTTCCTCTGTAGTAATATAATTTTTATCAAAAATAGCGATATTGATACCATAGTTAAAAATAGACAGAGTAATGGCTATATAACCAGCTCTATCAACCAAAAAATTAATACTTATCAAGCTGATAGCTTTTGTTTTCCTATCCGACTGCATAGACCAAAAATTTAAAAAAGTTATCCTGAACATTTTAATATTCTACTACCTCTATAGTACCCTCTTTTTCCGTAGGTATTTCTATTGTGGCGATATTTTCATCATCAGTAATATAAAATTGCTCCTTTTGATTTTCGGATTGCAAAGGTTTAGGGATAACGTAACCCATATAAATCATACCATTTTTCAACTCTACTTTTACTCTGTTCCCTGATAAAATATGGTGGCCTTTTTTATCCAAAATTCCAGTATCAGTCCTCATCAGCTCCTCCGTTTTCTCAATTTCCTTTGGCCTAAAATTGAGTCTCTTGTAATGACAGGAATTTTAATGAATATGAAATAAAATCCCTCTTTTTTTTCAATGGCGATTTTTACATCCCTGAAAAACTGACGGCATATTCCGTCAAGGATACCATAAAAAATCCTGATATAATCATCCGTCATTTTTTTGTGTTCTTTTTTCCCTGCTCTATAATACCCGACAGAGCTGGAGCAAGTTTTGAGATAGTCTCAAGGACATCATCAGCTACGGTTTTTTTCTGCACTAATTTTTTTCCGTCAATATTCAGGTATTCTTTCAGCTCCGATATTTCCATCTGCAAATCCTGAATATGCTCAAATAAATAATCAAGATAACCTGCCCTTGCTAACCCTAAAAAGCTCTTTTTAATGCGACAGGGTACTAACACAGCTCTCATCATACGGCCTCCTTTGAGACAAAATCAAGTAGTTTACTTCACGATTTTATGTTAACTTATTCAAAACAAGTAGTTTACTTGATGATATTATGTTAACTTACGGTTTTCACTCACAAAGTTCACGACTTCCCAAAAAAACTGCACAGTACTGTGCAATGAGTTTATGAGTGAATAAGTTAACATAATACTTTTTTGGCATACTTATCCACAGCCCGACACTTTTTTTAGCTCTATCCACAGCTACCTGTGGATTAAGCTATTTTTAGCTCTATCCACAGCTTTTTCGTTTTGTATCCACAGGTTTGAAAACTCCCAAAACCCACGTATTTCCGTATGTTTTCAGCGTTTTTGACCATAAATTTTTTGTACTTTTTCAAATACCTGTGGATAGAGCTTTTGGCTCAAAAATGGCAAAAATCGGCGACCTCTATCCACAGCTCAAAAAACGTCCAAAACCAACGCATTTCCGTATGTTTTCAGCGTTTTTGACAAAGTTATCCACAGGTTTGGCCTCCACTACTACTATTCTTTTTTGTAGTAAGTCAACAAAGACGTTATAACACCAGCTATGTGTTATAACAACACACCTTTTGTTTTATTAATTATTATATATGTATATATGTTATGTATGATGTTGTCTATAAGCGTTGTTGACGTTGAAAATGATGTAATTAAATGATGTTTATAAAAGGGCAAAAATTTTATTTTCATTTTTTTGAATGATTGTTAGAGTTATCCACGTTTGCGACGAATTGAGTCAGCAGGTCTCGTACCCATCTGCTCGTGGGAGTATTGATTTTTTTTGAAAATCCTTTCACTTTCTCCAGCAGTTCCTTTGGCAGAGTTATCGTCAGAGTAGAGTCCGATTTCTCGTTGTTCAGATTAAGGTTTATTTTAAAGTCCATTTTGTTTTTATCCCTCCGTTTTATATTTGCCTGATTTTTTCCGTATTTGGAGTATTTATCTCCGTTACGTTTTCGTATTTTTCTGTTTCACTTTCCCCTGTCTGTTTGACAAGTAATATTCTATCAATAGTGAAAATGATAAAATATTCAACATCTTTTATTACAGTACTTTTTACGAAATTTTGTACAATCTCTAAATCCATTTAAACTCCTTTCAGTTTTGGATATTCTTTTATTACTTTCGGATAATGTAAATTGTCTTTTAAGAAAATTGGTTTTTTAATTTCCCTGTTCAGCTCCAAAAAATCTGTTATCCATTTATGCTTATGTACAGGTCTCGGAGTCAGGCCTCCAATGATTATCCAGTCAGCAAATAAAAAATAACAATCCTCTATTCTATCAAGTACAGGTTCAAACGATATAAATTTTATATTATCTCTTTGCAAAGTAGCAAACCGCAACGATTTTTCTAAATCACTTTCTCCCGTTAGCGTAACTCCTAACCATACATTTTTCGGGTACTGAAAATGCCTGTATCCTGCCGGAGATTTTGTCAGGAACATAAAAGTATGCTGTGGACATTTTTTAATTACTCTCAATATATCCTCTACATAGCTTTTCGGAGTCCAGCTAGCGAATAAATCGCACATATCCCCTACGAATATTCTTTTTGGCCTCTTGATAGTCAATGGTATTGTCAGTCTTTCGGGATAGTAGTGTATATCCTCAAATTTCTCTTTAGGATGAAACCGCCTGAACATTTTTTTAGCCCAACAGTACGGACATCCCCTCTTGCAACCGACAATCACGTTCCAGCTAATATCCCACCATTTGTCCTGCATTATATTAATTTCTCTCCGTCAAGTATTTTAATTTCAACAACCTGAATAATCAATCGTCTCAATATCACAATCAACTCTTTAGGTAAAAAAGTTTTCAAATTAATTGTCTCAAAGGCATTATCAATCTCCGTCTCAAATTCAATCCTGCTTATCATATTTATGTCTCCTTTTTTACAAAATTATATTTTATCAACCACTCGTAGTATTCCCTGTATTGATTTCCGCTACCAAGACAACTCCGTATCTCATTATTCTTTGCTCCCAATAAAAAGCAGAGGCCACTAATCAAAAACAAATCCCAAATTGCAAACTGGCCTAACTGCTCTCCCCAATGTTCAATATCGCATTTTGTTTTCGGAGCAATAACTTTTGGCCTTTCAGTTAGCGGTATGACAAACTTTTTCTTGCCTGTAGAAAGTGTCAATGATTTTTTTTCAAAGTCAACGGAGTTATTGATATGGCTTTCAAACAAATAGTTTCTGATTTCAGCTAACATAAAAATAATATTGCCTCTCCCCTCTCTCAATGTATCTTGCAAAGACTTGCCTAACATTTATCCTGTCTCCCTGTCTACATAAGGTTATACATTATATAATAGGAATTGTCAAGTCTTTTTTTAAAAATAAGATTGATAAAATATTCTACCATTTACTCCTAACAGAATAAGATTATTTTTAGTATTGACATCTCTTTTTTGTTTTCCTAAAATTCAAACACTAATCAATCACTCCAACTCTTAAACTCAAACTCAATTCTAAAAAAACTCAAAAGGGAGGATAACTCAATGGCCGACTTGTCTTTACTTCCAACCGATAAAGGAGCTTGCCCGTTTTTAAACTTACCAGTATTACAGCTATCAAAAACAGTAGACCTGAAAGGAAAACAGCAAATTGAATTTATCCCTTGCATACAGGGAGCTTGTATTTTTTTTGACAAAGCAAACAAAGACTGCAAAATAAACATTGTCTTGCAATTAATGATAAATGAGTATGCGGAAGAAGAAAAAAAATAATTTCAGGAATTAAATTATGGCTAGCGATAAAGTAAAAAACTTATTGCAGGTAATTTTAACTGGCATAACCGATACTGAAATTGAAATTAATATCAGGGAGACGGAGCAAATAATTATAGCGGAGATAAAACCTAACAGCGTAGTACTCTCAAAATGGATAATAGGCAAAGACGGGAAGACCATAGACGCTATCCGCAGGATTTTTGGCACGATAGCTCACACAGTAAATAAAAAGATAATTATAGAGGTAATTTGAGCAACCTGTAAGGATATTCTGCAAGAACTGAATAAGAAAACTCTTTAAGAAATAAAATCTAACTGGAGGCATTATGAAAAAAAAATTATTAGGAGAGACACCAGATGTACCAGAAATTGACGAATTAGGAAACGAAATACCACCACAAGAGGATACAATATTTGACAAAATAAGAGACAGCATACAAGGGCAGGCGGTAGCAATCGTTAAAAAAAAGCAGGGAGAATTAAGCAATACTCAACTAGAGTGCGGAACATTTACTTTTAGTAGCGAAGTGGAGTTCAGGAGCAACCTTGATACGCTATCTCGTAAATACGGAGGAGGCCTGTATCAAGTTTATGTAAAAACTATGAACGGAAAATTTGCCTCTGGAATACCAGTACCTATGTTCTACAATTATGCGGATACAGTAAGCAAGGATACGCCAGTTCCTCAAGGCATACCCAACATAACAGTTATGCCTCCTGTAAAAGACGGTAGCGACAATAATTTTTATATGATGATGTTACAGGCCGAAAAAGACAGAACTTCGCTTGAGAGGGACAGAGCTTCAAAAGAAAGTGAAAAAGCGGATAAATTTTTACAAATGATGATACAAAATCAACAAAATATGCAGTCAGCTATGCAGACATTTATGAGCAATATGCAAGCTATGATAATATCCTCAAAAGAAAAAGGAGAAAAGCAAGACGCAGTTGAGACCTTAATAAAATTAAAATCAGCAGGACTCCTGCCTGACAGCAACAAGGGATTGACAGGGACGGATATTAAAGAGTTGATTATGAGTGGTATTGATTTGGCAAACGTGGGAGCTACAGGCAAAAGCGACGACAAGGGATTGATGGGAGATATTGCCGATATAGTGAAAACAGCAGTAGAATTATTAGGTACTAGAAATAAATTAATCGGCAGAAAATTAAACTCTGTACCGCAGGAGCAAATATTAAAAACAGTTATACCGAACAAAGAATTATCTGAAAACACAGGAGGGGAAATGGTGGTACAGCCGAAAAAACCTGAATTGAAAAACGAGATTGAGGAGACAGTTTACAAGAATAGTGCCATATTTGAGAATTTTAGCAATTATGGAGTGAATGTTCAGGCAGTAGCAGACGCAGTATTAAAACAAATACCAGAGGCCTTTGACAAAAAATTGCTTGAATGGTTGAAAAACGAACCGCAGAGAATTTATGATGTACTTCCATTTTTAAGCAGTAATAAACAATGGACAGAGGAATTGAAAGAGGTATTGATAAAAGTATTGAGTGATGAGGCAAAGGGAGAAGTTATAGACGGAGAAAATGACGCAGACAAAGACGAATAGGAATATTTTTTTAAAAGTACTTGACAAGCTGTAAAATATGATGTATAAACTAGCATTAAGGCAAACTGTAAAAACAAAAGACAAAATATGAATAAAAAATCCGCACAATTCAAAACAATTCTTTAACTCAATTCTAATTCTTCAATTCAATTCCTAAAATCCATTCTTAACACAACTCTAAAAAATCTATTCAGAGGGTAGTTTCATTTACTATTTGAGTTTAAGTAGATTTTTTAGCAATCCTCTGTTATCCGCTTTTGGGGGAAGTAACGAAAAAACTTTCCAAGACAAAAGCGTTTATACTGTAGAGACCTCAAGGGGAGACGCTGGAGTAGACCAGAAAGTAAAACTCATCTATAAACTTGTCAGAGAGTCAGATTACCATCCGATAGTCAGAGATTACGCCGAAGAAATAATCCGCAACATCCCACCAGATAAAGAACTACAGCAGGTACAGGCAGTCTACGATTTTGTCCACAAATACACCGATTACCAAAAAGATATAGCTGGCATTGAGACTTTTCAGTCCTCTTGGAGAGTACTTGAAAAAATAGCAAGAGATTTCAGGCCGAGACTTGATTGTGATTGTATGACAATTTTAGGAATGAGCTTGCTACGGAGTTTAGGTTATGAAGTAAGGGCAGGAGTCAGCTCTACAAACAGCATACCTGAAAGTGATTTCAATCACATTTGGTTTCAAGTCTATTTGCCGAAAGCGGATAAATGGATTACCTTTGACGCAACGAAAAAAACAAGGCCTTTGGGAGAAACACCTGATTTTAAGAGAGCTAAATTATATGAGGAGGTAGAGTAATGATAACAGCGAGAAAAAGACGCAGAACAATGCTTGAGGGGAACATCTTTTCGGATATATGGACAACAATATCGCAGGGAGTACCGCAGGCAGTAAGCACAGTCATAGGCGAAGTATCCCACTCCGCAAGCACGCAGATACAACAGCAGTTAGGAATTATACAGCAACCTCCAGCGACAGTACCTCCAGCGATAGTAGTGTCTCAACCAGCTCCAATTCCGACGTGGGTTTACCTTGTACCAGTAGGGATACTGGCAATAGTGCTTTTGAAAAAAAAGGGAAAAGCAACAGCGACAGCGTAAAATAAAAAATGATAATCAGTCTTGGGTATGATGATATATTGCAGGTCTTTATGCAGAAAGTAATGCTGACTCAAAATGACGTAGAAAATACTTTCAAGACGCAAGTACAGTATGAAATACCGACACCGACTCCAGCTCAAGCGACTCCGACAACAGCTCCGCAGGAGATAACTGAAATAAAGAAACCAAAAATCACGCCCTTGCATATAATTATAGGAGCTTTAATACTGTTATGATAATGAGAAGCACTTTAGGACAATTTGAATTGATAGCGGAGCAAGTCAAGGCGAGGATACAATCGCAGATAGGAGACCTGCTAAAACAGAGGCAGATACTTTTAGATATTGAAAACAGGATAAAAAATTTACTTACCGCATATTCAAACAACGTTTCAAAATTGAGGGAACTGCAAACAATATACGGCAGATTGAACTCCCTGAAACTCCAGCAGGATAGACTTGAGGCAAACATACAGACAATCAACGACGAAGTAAATAAAGGCACAACACCGATACTGACAGCGAGTTTAGACGTTACTAAATTCGCACTCAATATAAATTCGCAGATACAAAATATAACAAACCTGAACAGCGACATAACAAGCATTGAGACAGGCACTCCGATTGTAAAAGAGGCGATACCCGATTTTTTAGTAAAGGCATTTATCATAGGAGCAATAACTGTAATCGTATCCGCTATCGCAGGGAGAGGGAATAAATGAAACGTAAAAAAACAAAAAAAATCCGCAGAATTAAAAAAATCAAACATAGAGCAAGAAAAAAATCAACAAAGTCATTCTCCGAGCAAGTGGAGAGGTACGAGTCTTTTGGAACAATAATAAAAATAAAACCAAAGGCAAGAATAATCAGAGGCCTTGACGGAAGTATAAGGATAGTAACAAGAAAACCTTTGAAAATTCAAAAAATCATAAGGAGGTAAAGTTATGCCTGAAACAATTATTTTGACGGAGGAGTCAGGAGAATTGTCAGCAAGACGTGGGAGACGCAGATTATTCGGCAGGCCGAGACGCAGGGGAACTCTGCTTGATATGAGGATACCGAGACGCATTAAATCTCCTAAAAGCGTCAAGAGAGCTTTCGGAAAGAGGACAGTCAGGAGAATTAGGCCTGTCTATTATCAGACAAACGGAATACATAGGAGTCCAATGGCAAGATTACCAATTCAATCAATGGGAGGTGAGTTTATGTTAAGTAAAGGAGTACCAGCAAGTATTATGCGTAGGGCGTGGCGTGGAGCAAAGAGCAGAGGGCAAGCTATGAAAAAGGCTTGGAGTATGTATCGTGGCGGTATGAGAGAGGATGGAGGCCTTGAGGCGAGGAGAGGCAGACGCAGAGGACATAGGAGCTTGCTTGACAGTCTTGACGCAAGGAGAGGCAGAGTCAGGAGAGTCAGGAGCTACAGGGGATTGAGAAGTCTTGAAGCGACAGCAGGGATTTTACCAGCAGGGATACTGCCGAGAGGGATTAACCTGATGGATATGATAGGAGCTGGAACAGGCCTAATATCCGTTTTGTATCTACCGAAAGTACTGCCGATACCAGCAACTTTTAAGGTAGGAATACCGAAAGTTTTAGTATCACTTGGTATAGCTGTAGGCGGAAGTTTCATCATCAGTAAAGTTTTGAGAAAACCTGATTTGGCAAAACCTTTCTTTATGGGAGCTATAGCAGGAACAGTAGCGTCTCTGTTAGACCAGTTTGTTCTAGGCGGAGCAATAGGCCTTGCAGATTTCGGGGGGATTTATTCTCCTGAAATGATAACGAGGAGAGGGAGTGCGATTTCGGAACTCAATGCAATATACGGAAAAGGCGAGTCAATGGGCGACGAGGACGAGGAATATGACGAGATAGCGTAACTTACGGCCAGCGTGTTTTTGTTTTCGCAGTAAAAGTATAGTAGTAAAAGTATAGTAGTAAAGTTATAGCAGTAAAATTTTAGCAGTAGACGTACAAGTACATAACCATAAAACTCTGTACAACGGAAAACTTTTAGAGACCGATAGTACAGGAAGCATAAAAAAATTATGGTTACAGAGGTAGATTATGGGAACGATACAGACCAAAGGTTTGAGTCAAATCCTTTCTACGCCGACGAACATCCCTGTAGGGAAAGAAATCAGCGTGCAAAGAGGAGAGATGTACTCAACTCTCAAACTTACTGCTGGTTATGTCCTGCACTCCCTGAATTTCTTTTCGTATCAGGTAGGACAGGTTATACCCACGACAGCAAGCACTACAGCGACAAGAGGACACACCAATATTGAGACACCGAACAGAGTACCCGGCCTCAAGGTTTTTGTCATTGAGGCAGTCAGCCTTGAAATCCTGTTTGCTCCAGCGTCAATCGTAGACGCTACAGTATCCTACATAAAAGAACTTGCAAGCTATCTGTACAATGACGCAAGGTTTGTACTGACAGTTATTGACGTGCCTGTTCTTGAGGGTAGGATTGAGCAACTGACACAGCGTAACAGGATAGCTGGATTTTCAAGTATGGCTACTACCAACTCCAGTTTAACTCTGATTAACGAATATGCGGCCAACGTGGGAGACTTGTATCAGGTAGTACCGACTATCAAATTGACTCCTGAAATGAATTTTAGTTTTAAACTTGAATACGCAACCGACTACACGACCACTCTTGACGCAAACGTAGTGGCATTTTTTCACGGACACTTTACAAGGCCTACTCAATAACCTTGAGAGTAGTGTTTTTGTAATAGCATAAGCAACTTTTTCTGTTTAGATTATGATTTGGAGGGGATGGCAATCCCATCCCCTCCATCCTGACTTAAAAATTTATTCATAGGGAGAGAGAAAATGAATAACGTAATGCTGAAAGAATACGAGGGCAAAAAACTGGAGTACACCTACATAGCAAGGGTTACGTCTCTTGCAGGAAACGCACAGACAGACGTACCGATACAGATTAGCGAGGACGCTGATTTCATAGTAACGGAAGTCTCAAGGACAAGGACAGGCATATTTCAGATAAAGATACACGACAGCACAGAGGACAGGGAGTGGATGAACGATTTTGTCAGCGACGACAATTTCTTTGGCCTGATGGGTTCTAATCAGAGCTTATTGCCAAGACCTCTGCCAAGGCCGAGGAGATGTAGCAAAAACTCAACCTTGAGGATTACAATAAAGGATACTTCCACAGCTACGAATACTATTGAAGTGGCTATGCACGGATTTAAGCTGTATCCGAAATAAATTTTGCAGGAGCAAACTTCATATATATAGGAGCAAGGTATGGATTATCCTGATATATTTCCGCCTCAATCTGTATTTGATTATTTACGGACACAGAAACCATTAACGTACAAGATTGAAACTTTTGACTTGAGTGTTGCGAGAAGTTTAGTACCTAATGTTTTTCAGGGAAACTTCTTTCAGATACTTGAGATAACAAAGGGAGCAAGCCTATCTGTACGTTTTAACGAGGATATAAGAAGCGAAGTAACGTTCACGGATGTACAGCACAAATTCGGACTATACCATAAAGTATATCTCACAAACTCCGCACAGGCAGGAGCAAGCTGTAAAATATTTTTCGGACTCAACGAATTTTACATCCCTTTTTTCAAGTCAGATATTACCTCCGACCTGATAATCAAGCCAAACATAAATCTTGTACAAAGTCTAACGCAGACAGTAACCAACGTGGCTACAGCTCTTGTATTGCCTGCAACCTCAAGGCCAGTAAAAATTCACTTCTACAACAATACGAGCAAAGTTATTTACATAGGAGGGAGTACTTTAATTGCAGGAACAAACGGATTTCCGATATTTCCTGCACAGCTATACCCTCTTGACTTGTCTCCGCATTGGCTAAACACAGGCCTTTATGTTCAGGTAGCCTCTGGAAGCTATGATTTGAATTATATGGTATTTGCTACGGAAATTTAGTAGAATGAAAACAAAGAAAAGAAAATCTATAATCCAAAAAGGGAGGACAAAGAAAATGTCAAAAGCTCTTAAACTTCACAAGGACAGGGGAATTTACACTCAAGAGGAAGTATTGCATTTGCTTGACAAGGCAGAAGTTAAATATGAATTAATTGAAACCGACGACGATATACACGAAAAAGTGAAAGCGGAAACAGAGGCAAAAGCAAAAGCAGAGGCAGACGCAAAGAAAAAAGCTGACAAAGAAAAGAAATAAATTTGTAAAATAAAAAATCTCAACAGGAGGACTTTCAGATGAAAAAAGTAATTTTACTCGCAGTAATGATGTTAGGCCTTGCAGTAATTTGTTCGGCGATAACTCCAGTTTATTTAGGCAACATTAACACCTCAACAAATTCTGTTATTTCAGGCACAGCTTTAATTCAGGATGTAGATTTATGCAACGCAACCACGATAGCGGTAATGATAAATTTCAGGAGCAGTCCATCTCTGACTTCAAAAGGAGCAATAAAGAAAACTGTTATTGTTCCGTCAATGACTTCGGCAAAAGCAAGCACAAGCGGAATAAATTACACAAATTTTGTCATTGAGCTTTCAACAGCTACTCCTAATTATGACGCAGGAGTAGTGATAGCTCCGCTTTTGACGGCGACAGTTTGGAAAGAGTAAATAAACTATGAAAAAATATTTTTTAATTGCATTACTTTTGGGTACTGCCGTTATCTGCTATGCACAGTACAGGATGGTTATTACGCAGGATGAGAGATATACAGGCAAAACCTATTTCTCAAAGAGGGGATACATAACTCAAAGCTCCACAATAACGGCCTATGGAGTGGGAGTCAGTATGTCATTTGCAGTAGTGGGTACTACAACTCAATTCACTTGTAATTGGGGAGACGGGAATAATGGAGACACTTTCAACGCAAACGACGTAGCTGGTTTCAGCGAGGATTTTATAGTGCCTATTTCAAGCCCTGTAAAGATGTTTTTTCAGCTTGCACAGGGCAGTACTGTACATTATCATATAGGGTATTTGACTCAATAAAAATGAAATGCGTAAAAAAAAAATATACACGAAAGGATACTATCCGACGGACTTTTCTATTCTGAAAAATAGCATACTCTCCTATTATCAAATAATAACAAAATCTATCAAAGGGAATGAAAAATTATGAAAAAAATAATTGGATGTATCCTTATGCTTTTTTTATTTATCAGCGTCTCTCATTCAAAGACGGAGTTTATATTTGCTCCGTACAGTTTTGCGAGGGTTAATGCCGACGCAAGTATCACAACTTTTACGGTACTTATGGCTTACAAAGTAATTGCCGATAGCGGAGAATTTAATTATGAGCTGACTGTAAAGGGATTGAATGTGTACGATAAAATTAATTTGATAAACGGAGCAACCATACACGCACAGAATTTTATGTTTGACAGCTCTCAAGGAAATTTTTATACGGATATAATTTATTTTAAACCCTTGACTGACGACGCAATTCAATTTGCTTTCGTGGACAGTAGCGGAGTGATAAGAAATATAATGACCTCCGACAATACTTATGGCACAAGCAGATATGTATATACCTTGCAGACAGGCAATATAAATCCGCAGGACTTTATGAAACTGCAAAGCAACTGGATAGCAATATCCCCTCCGAGAGCAACCAACGGAGAGCATTATCTTGTAATGGTATCATCAGGAGGATGGTTTTTAGATACTGACGGAGTAACTTATCATTATTACAGGAAAGGCCTTGAATGTAGCACGACTGTATATGCTCAAGGTTTTGAGGGATACATATTGAGAATATCAACTATATATGGAAATAGCCCTGTATTTGTACCTGAAGGATTTAGGTTTGCCGACGGAACAGTAATTGACTCAACAAATACTTTTATAGTAACTGTATCAACTCAAGGACTTGCAAATTACGACGACGTTCAAAAATCAACAAGTGATTTAAAGTTATTAATAGGCCAAGAAATAACCGATAGAGGAGTTGCAGTAGCAGAGGTTTGGCTATCAACTCCCGATTATGTAAGTGGCAAAGGAATTTCAAGCGGAACTGTAAGCATACTTATTGCAGGCAGTAATTCTAACCAGAAAACAAAGTCAATAGCGGATTATGTATGCGACGGAACTAACGACAGCACGATATTACAAAATGCAATAGACAGTCTAACCTTTGGCAAAATAAATATTGACGGAACTCTAACTTTGAATTACCCTATTTATCTGACAAGCAAAAACGGAATAACTATTGAGGGATACGGCGAAAATTCTACATTAAAAATAAAAAATAGTGCGTCTGGGTGGACTGCTTCAACTGATACTGTTACAGGGTTGTTTACTACAAGCGGAAATTCAAATATCATAATAAGAAATTTGATACTTGACGGAAACAGCTCAAATCAAGGTATGCGAGTATCAAAAACAGTATATAGTTCAGGAAGTGAAAGCGATTGGACAATAGATAACTGCATAATTCAGAATTTTAATAATATGACGCAATCAGGCGGTATTTACATAGGGCAAAGCAATACCGCAGTAAACATAAAAATAATAAACAATAAATTTATCAGCGTGGGAAATTCAGGGACAAACAGTTGTGTTTCAATAATATATTCAGGCAGTAATAAAATTATTGTTAAGGATAATATGGCGACGACTTGCAGACTTTTTTGTGAACTGACAAAAACAAGTAATGCCGACATATCACACAATATTTTAAGCGGTGGAGCAGGGTTTGTAGTATTGACGACAGTAAGCAGTTGTACTATAACAAATAATAATATTAGCAACGAAACAGGTACGGCAATCAGTCTTTCAATATCGGGTAATGAAAACAGCATAGAAAATAATATTTTTAATAATAGTGTGTCAGGCATTATGATAAGGGTAGCAGGATTGAGGAACAGTATAATAGGAAATAAAATGTATAGTTTGACTTCCTGTCAGCAGGGAATATTTGATAACGGAACGACAGGCGATATTATTGCCCTCAATACTGTTTACAATAATACAGCGTCTAACGGCGACGGCATATATGTAAATTCGTCAAGCACAACCATAATAGGAAATAAATGCAACAGCAATAACAGATACGGATTTAATATAACTGTAACAGCAGGTATTATCACAGGCAACGAGGCATACGATAACGGAACAGCAAACGCAAGCATAACAAAGACAGGCAGGGTAGTGGATAACAACAACTCTTGGAACTCCGATAATTTGTTTACCGACGGAAGTAATGCTATGACGGGAATTCTTAATATGGGAAATAACTCAATAAACAACTGTCCTGAAATTATCAAATCAACTACGCAGGCGGAAGTGGTTATCAACTCAAGCCCACTATGGAGCAAGGCGGTACAGGATGTAATTGCGACACAAATATCAACTGGAGTCATTGAGGGACAGATAGCAGTAATAATAAGCACAGACGGATTACAATGGATAATGCTTGGAAATAATTCTGCAAATATATCTGCGATAGCATTATCAACAGCAGGACTTCAATTTGTGATTGGTATTGACAGCGTGTCTGCGGTAAATGATTTATGCGGAACTCCAACTTTGTTTAACTGGAATTTAAAAAGTCTTTGCGGATTTTTAGATACCCCTGCGACTGGTTCTGATTTTATTGCTGACTGTTATATTTCAAATTCTGCAAATGTTGTAGCGACAATAAATATACCTGTCGGCTGTTCTTCAAGCACGGTAGTAAATATTTCCTCTCAAGTGCCTTCGGGATATTGGTTCAAAGCAAGAGTAAAACAGATAGGAAGCACTATTGCAGGTAGCGATTTCAGGATAAACGGGGAATATACAAAATGAAAATAAAACATATATTTATTCTTGTGGTAATTTTGCTTATACTATTTTTAATAAGAGAACTGGCAAGACCTTGTGAAATGCTTTGTCTTGCAAGAACTGATTTACAGGCGACAAGTTTATGGGAAACAAATGACATAGTGGTTATTCAAGATAATGAGTGGAAATGGGGAAGTAGCGAACTGGATAAAAATTTATTCTATGTTGTCAAGATACCAGACTTGTCAGTAAGCGAAGCAAAGGCGAAGTATCTGAAACCACGCCTTGATACAAACAGAAAAGAAGTAGCAAACAGGGAATATAAAATTGACACTACAAAAATAATAATAGACAAGGGAGTGGCAACGACTGATAAGATAACATTATCAATGCAGTTAATTAAAAAAGCGATAGCAATAGAGGTTGAGCCATAATGAATAAAATAATATTTTCGGGGGGGGGGGGGGGTAAATGTTAAAATATTTAATATTTATCATGTGTTTATTATTTATGTTACCCTTTAATTGTCTTGCAGTTTCAAGCGGAACATACACAGTCATTGAAGCAGGCGGTGGGAATTATACAAGCGTTGTATCGGCAGAAGCCGGATTGCAGGGAGTATTGACATCAACAGTAAACATAGTGATACAAAGCACTTGGACAAATGCGGAAGGAATTTGCGTTTTTTCGGGCTGGACAACTTTTTCAACTGCACCTGTAATCGTTCAGGCAACGAATAATGCAAGACATACGGGAGTTTGGACTGCTACGGCACATAGATTTCAAGCAAATACAAGCGGTGGTTCTTTGATAAATATTGGAACTTGCGACCACATATATCTTGATGGATTGCAAGTTTACAATCAAAATGTAGCAGGAGCAGGAACTTCGCAGGCGGTAAAAAATTCATCTACTGTAGTAGGACGGTATAGAATAATATCAAACTGCATAATAAGAAGTAATATGACAGGCGATGGAGTTATTGGAATTTATTATGGAGATGATACTGGCAGAAATATTTGGGGAATATATAATAACATAGTATATCAATGTGATATTGGAATTTATTTATATTCTTTGACTAATAATGACACTTATTATCTTTATAACAATACAGTTTCTTCTTGTGGTACTGGAATTAGTTTAAGCTCTGGTTGGCTACAAGCAGGTGCGGCACTTTATATGAAAAATAATCTTATGCAGTTTTGTGCAACCAATTTTAATACCGACTGGTCTGGTACTGGTATGTTTTCAACTGCAACTAATATTACTTCCGATAACACTTCGTTTAATACCGAATACAGAAATCAAATATCTTCATTCACGGATAGAAACGGGTTTAATTTTCACTTGCTTGCAACCGATACAACCGCTTATGCAAAAGGCAGTAATTTGTCAAGCGACGCAATACAACCTTTTACTACTGATATTGACGGACAGATAAGACCGACAAATTGGAGCATAGGAGCAGACGATATACCAGCAGTTTCAGCACGAAAAAAAAGATGTATAGCCATAATTCAATAAGGAGTAATTTATGAAAAAACTAATCGTATTTTTATTTGTCCTGTCAATCTGTTCAATAGTATTTGCAGTCAATAAAAACGTAATTTACGACAAGGATACAAAGGAAATAATCGCTGTCAAAATAAGCGAGAGGCCTGCAACGGAACAGGGCAGGATGGATATGATATGCGAGGGAAATACTATTAAGTATGGCGTAAATACAGACAAGGTATTGACTATCGCTATTGATGAAAAAACCATCCCTGCTGACCTGAAAGCAAAGGCATATAAGATTGACGCTAATACAAAAGAAATATTTGAAGAAGTCATTTTAGAGGAGAAACCCTGATGAAAAAATTATTAGTTATCCTTTCGGTATTATTTTTATCGGTAATGGTTTATGCAAAGGACATACAGATAAAAAACGGTAAAGGAGAAGTAATAGGCGTGATTAAACTCTCAAGCGGAACTACATACAATATCTACGACGTGAAAGGCACAAAAATAGGAACATACAAGGCCAGCGTAAAGCTGACAAAAACTAATATGAAAGGCAAGAAATTCAAACTGATTAAACAGGCGAATACATACATCATAAAGGAATAAAATTATGACTTTTAATTTTTCAACTGGAGAGATAGCTTCGGTATGCACGTTAATAGGCACTCTGTTTATGATTGGCAAAGTCATATTCGGGCAGGGCAAGGCAAAGGCGAGAGAGGAGAGTTTTGTAGGCAAATTTACGGAATTAAAAACTCAAGATGAGGAGTTTAAGACGGAAATTAGCGGAATTAAGACTGATATATCGGATATAAAAATAAATCAGGAAAAAAGTTTCGGGGAAGTGAAATTAGGAATTAAGGACTTGGAGAACAATTTTTTGAGAGAGATAAGAAAAATAAACGGGAGGTAAAAGCTATGGATTTCACAGCGATTTTAAACCAGCAGTTAGCTCAATTATCGCAGTACTTCAACATCATTATTATTTTTATCGGGTTAGGCATTACGGAGATTGCAAAAAAGTGGTTGCCTGATAACATTGAGGGAAAGTGGATACCAGTAATATCGCTTGTCTCTTGCGTAGCTCTTGCCTTTGTTTTCAAGGTAGCTAATCCCATAGTGGTAGGCCTATGCACAGGAGTACTGATTTCGGGCGGTTATTCTGCCCTGATGAGTTTTGTCAAGAACATAGGAGCAGGGAACGGAAATACTACTCCGCAACCTCCAGCTCCTCCGCAGGGCTAAAAACGACGTAAAAGGGCGGTTTTAGAGGTTAAAACAATGAATTTGAACTGGTATGACAAGGTTATGCTTGTAGTGGTTATCGTCTGCTTTACTTTAGTGTCAAAAATGGTATTTGACCTCAAAAAGAGCAACTATGAGCTGAAAAACAAAGAGGTAGAACTACAGGCCTTGAAAGAGGAGAACTCTACCTTGAGAGAGGCAATAAAAAATCCTGCAACGACCACACAACCATCTGTAAGCTACATAACAAAAACAAAATTCATACCGAAAGAGATTACATCCGAACAGGAACAGACGTATATACAGCAGATTAAAGACTTGCTCTCAAAGGAGCAGGATTACAAAAAGACCATTGACAGCTTGTATGCTATGTTTTATACGGGGGAGATTTCGCAGGAAGTAACCATAACTGGAGGAAAGACTACAGTACCTCAAGTGCCTTTCATAAACAGGACAGAGACTCCGCAGATAACCAAAGACTTTAAATTGTCTTTGCTTGCAGAATACCAGTTTGACAATACATACGGATTAGGTTTAGGATATAATTACAAAAGATTGACGATAGGAGCAAAGACAGATAATAAAAATAACTTCGGAGTATTCGGACTCTGGAGATTTTGGAGGTAGGTATGTATTACAAGGTAGTGATAAATCATACTTCAAGAGGGGTAGATGAAACCGACGACGATTTCAAAAGGATGGATGTTACTGACAGAGATTTTTCTACGCTTCCTTTAGCTCTCGCATTTTTAAAAGAACAGGGATACGCAAGTAAAAACGTACAAAAAGAACCTATGTACATTGACACAAAAGCATACACAAGCAAACCAAAGCAAATAGGATGGATTTTTACTTTCATAAATTCTGATATATCCCACGCCTCCGAAAAGTGGGTACAGCAGGATTGGGTAGAAATATTTATACTGGAGAGCAAAAGAATTGATAACTGGAAAATATAATTTATGTTTTTCTATTGTCTTGCAATACATACGGATTAGGTTTAGGATATAATTACAAAAGATTGACGATAGGAGCAAAGACAGATAATAAAAATAACTTCGGAATATTCGGACTCTGGAGATTTTGGAGGTAGGTATGGCCGACATTGAAAGGTCTATAAGATTGACTGATGATGAACAAGATATGCTAATTACAATTCTTTGGGATAGAATAAAATCAAAAGACTTTAAAGAGTATTTATTGAGAACTTATGTAATGGAGAAAATGGACTTGAGACAGTTTATTGACTTAATTTATATGAACTCTCAAAAATTCAATCTTAAAATATTCAAATTTACGAGAAGCGAATACAGGTAATTTATGTTTTTCTATTGTCTTGCAGTAGAGGATGGAGCTGATATAGAGATACACGATAACTTTGAGTCAATAGCGGTTAGCGTGGCGGTTTACCTGCACAAGTGGGGAGTAAAAAACAAGGAACTGATTACCATTGACTCAAAAGGCGACAAGCTCTTTATATACCATAATTTATTAGGGCAGAGGATAATGATATTTTATGTAGGATACGAGGATGGATTTTATATCAGGGATCCCACGCCGACTGAATTATGGGAACTTGGCAGAGCATTGGGTAGATGGTTTAATGTGGATGTAGTGATTAAATAGGAGCTGATTATGGCCGATACAGAGTTTAAATCGCCGAAAAACAAGTGGCTTGTTGTAATGCCTAACGTGATACTCACTCCGACGATAGACAACGCTATAGTGAAACTTGACAAGCATTTTGAAAAATTTGACAGCGTGAGATACGTTACAAGCGGATTAAGAGACGCAATAAAACAACTTGATATTATTATTCAATACGCAAAGGTCTACGATATACCAGTAAATTTTGTCAAAGAGGATGTCAATGTCAAATTACTTTCGTCAGATAATTATGTTTGGCAAGATGTTTGGAGTCAACTCCGTGTTAAAGGACTGATAATTAATCCACCTTACTTGGCCTCCTGCCTGTACGACCATATTAAAAACGGCCAGTTAATCAAGGCAGGAACGATAATACCAGCGACTCCGCACTCAAGAGGCGATTGTTTTGATATGTCAGCTTGGAGGGGTAATCAGACGGAAAACGAGGCAAAAAGCGTGGATGATGAGACAAAAATTATTCAGGTAGCTATGGACTTGGATACTGAAATAGGAATAATATCGTATGTGATTGAACGAGCAAATAATTGTTTGCACGTCAACCTTAAACCTTTAAATAATGTATAATGGAATACATAATACTAGGAGCAATACTTTTAGTGGTATTATTGCCGAAAACAACAGGCAAGGAATACACTCCGAAAACATACACGGAAATCTTGCTCCCTATTGCAAAATATATTCAGGTAAAGTACGGAATAAAACCTGAAATTACCATAACGCAGTCAGCTCTTGAGAGCAAATACGGAAATTCAGGATTGACACAAAAGGCAAATAATTTATTCGGAATTACTGGAGACACTTGGAGAAAACTTGGTAAGCCAGTAATCAATATGCCGTCAACGGAGTATGTACTTGGAGTACCGATACCTACAAACAGATGGTTCAGAATGTATGATAGCTGGAACAGTAGTACGGAGGATTGGGCTAAAATGATTTCAACTTTAAACATATACGGAAATGCTTATTATCACGCAAAAAAGGGAAATATTAAACAGTTTGCTGACGAAATGCAGAGGGTAGGATATGCGACTTACCCTAAATATTCGCAAGCTATTCAGGACAGATACGAAGTAATAAGGCAGTATGTTTAGGAGGACTTATGGCCGAACTTATACCGATAACGGATATTAACCAGCAGGAAGTAAAAATCGGAGACGTTTACGAACTGCATTTTGACATTAAAAACATATTTCAGGTAATAGCTGGATGGTTTGCTCCACAATGGAGTGAGGAACAGAAAAAGAATAAAATAAACGAGCTTATACAAAAGACTCTTGATGAGTCTCAAAAACGTGGATGGTTCAGGGTATTGAAGTACAGTACCGACGGAAATACCCTGATTTTGAGGATAGGAATATCACAAATACCGACACAAACAACAGTAGGACAGCTTGAGGCCTTGCCTCTGCTTTTGCTTCCTTTTGTAGCTGAAATAATCGTAGCTATCGGAGTGGCAATAGGTATTAACGTGGCAGTATCAAAAGCATTTAAGGTAGTAGAAAAACCTTTGCCCTTGCTCATAATGGGAGCAGTAGCAATAGCAGGACTGTATATTTATACTACTATGCGGAGGAAATAATCCCACAGGGATACGCCAACTAATTCAGGAGGTACTTTAAATGATAATAAGCAGACAATCTTTCAGGAGTGTATCTTTAGGACAGGCACAAACAGATGTATCAGCTCTGACAGGAAAAATAAAAGGATTTTATCTTGACTTGAACAAGACTCCTACGCAGGATGAGATAGCTTACTGGCTTAACATATATAATACTCAAGGAATTACAGCTCTGAACACATTATTAAATGCTTTCAGGTCATCAGGCGGAAGTATGCAGGCGGTAGCACAGGAACAGGCACAGATTACATCACAGGCACAGGCCTTGCAACAGCAGAAATTCAACGACGCAAAAACTCAAGTGGCCTCTTTGTATGCAAAATACGGAGTAACTGCAAGCGAGGGGGATTTAAATATATGGGCGAGCAGGATAGCTTTTGAGGGAGCAAGCATAGGCAGTCTTGAGGCCGATTTAAAAAGGGTAAGCGAGAGGATAAAATGGAACGATTTTGTCAATAAAATATTCAGAGACTTTTTTGAGGCGACTCCCACCGACGACGACTGGAGATACTGGTTAGGGATAATACAAAAGGATGGATTTGAGACTACGTACACGAAAGTAATCACTCTAACAAATGAGATAAATGGCAATTTTAACAACATACTCAAACGCAGTCCTACGAAACGAGAAAAAGCTAGATGGTTTGCAGACCTTTACTCTGGTACTTTAACCACTAATGATTTTTCAATTTGGCTAGATAAACGGCGTAGCGTGGGAGTTAATTTTAATCTTGTAAAAGCTGAATTTGATAAACTGAACTGGCCTGTAGATGAGGATACTGTTATTATGATGTGGGCAGAGAAACTTGCTACTGGAGAAATTACTCTTGACGACTTCAAAAATCGTATATATATGGATTTTAGCTACACACAGATAAAGGGCGTATATCAGGATTTATTTGGTAAATTTCCGACTGAAAACGAAAAAGGTGGCCTGTTTATTCTTATGAGGGATAAAGGACTCAAAGACGTGAAAAAATTTGTCCTTGACTTGAGAGAATTAATAAACGGAGTCTATCAGGCCTTGCTTAACAGAGACGCAGACGAAAGCGGTATGAATTACTGGTTTGAGAATTTACTGCTTGCAAATAAAAGTATTGAGGATTTTAAAAATACAATAATCGCAAGCGAGGAATACAAAAGATTACATCCAGTAGGTACTCCTGTTCCTGACATTCCTGTAATCTTGCCTCCGACTGCTCCAGCAGGAGCAACAATCGGATGGCTTGCAATAGCAGGCACAGTAGCATTATTACTGTTATAGGAGATTTTATGATAACATATAATTTATCTGGTACTACTCCTGCTGATATAATAGCACCTGTATTGTCTATAGTGGGTATTCCTCCATCTTTTACTTATGCAGCTTCCGATTTTATTGACAAAGCTAAAAAATTTATTGATTTCTCTGGTTTAGAAAAAAGCATAGCTGGTCTGTTCGGAGCTAGGAGTCCTAGATTTTCACAACAAGAATTATCTGCATATATGTTTGCTATGTGGACAAAACTTTTAGGTAGGCCTCCGAATAATGCTGACATTGAACATTGGTATCCTAGACTGATGTATGGTTATGAAACTTTGGCCAGTGTGGAGGACATTATCAGGAGTACCGACGCATATAAACAAAGGAAAGCTACGGCGTGGAGCTTAATCAGGCAGGCGTGGGTGGAGATTTTAGGACACGAACCGTCAGAAACTCTTGCAACTGCTGAAAACAATTATTATTTTAAGCTCCTGATTAGCGGACAGCAACCTATTGAGGCAATCAGGCAGGCCTTAAAGGATAGTGCGGAATATAAAGCAAAACATCCGACACCCGACTGGCTTATACCAGCGATAGTAGGAGCTGGAGCAATCTTTTTATTATAGGAGGATTTAATGAGAACTAAAATACCTCAAGAAACTATTGAGCATTATAGAAAATTAGGACATTTAAAACTTCAAAAACAACATAAAACAATAGCAGATTTACTGGTAGAATACTGTCAATTATACGAACCTACTGACGCAGATTTTATGGAATTATTAAGTACTTTTGAGTGGGGATTATACAAGAGAGACCATAATTTTAAAAGACAAAATTTTTATGATTATATTTTCGGAGAATTAGGTTTTTATATAACATAACTGGAGGCCGTTATGATATTAAGTCAGGACTATACTCCGTCAGAGGAATACATACAAAGGGAGGCGGAAAAAGGAGTCTCAATGCCGACGTTACCAGCAGTATCAGTACCATCAGCTTTAAAACCTATAACTGTAGTGGGAATAATAGGTACTATGATTGTACTTACCGCTATAATATTTTAAGGGAGGCAATATGATTTTAAGAAATTTGTACCAGTTAAGTCAGGAGGAGGCAGTAGTAACCGAACCGCCAGCGATAACCACGCCTGAAACTCCAGTAGTACTTCCATCAGTAGAAATGTTGACACCAGCTCCGACTCCAGAGACACCAGCACCAGCTCCGACAGTATCAAAAATGCAGGATATACTTAATAAAGCTCTGCCTATGCTCAAACTTGCAGGAATGTTAGTAATAGGAAATATTGTATTTCCGAAAAAGAAAAAAAGAGGCAGGAGGAGATAATATGGCGACAATCAAAAGCGTAGGAAGTATGAAAGAAAGTATTAATGATTTCTTTCAGAGACAAAAGGCGAGGGGAACTATAACGAATATTAAAAGTACGGGCAGTACCATAACTCCGATACAGGATACTTTTAAAAAGTACAGAGAGTATGGTTCAGGCAAGGTCTACAGGAGACGGATAATAGGATAATGACTATTGAGCTATTAAAAAAAGTTTGCCTGAAAATAAAAGGGATTGATAAGGTAAGAGTATCAAAATTTAGGGATGGGGTATTCCTTTACTACAAGGAGACGTTTTCGGAGCAGACGGGCAGATGGTATAAGTTTACGGACTTCATTCCTTTGGATAGCTGGCGAGGTAGCTTGGACAGGACAAAAATTGAATATGAGAGATTTTTTATATAAAAGTTATTTGAAATATGCTTAAAATAGGGGATATAAGGCGGTTGCCTTTGATTTGGCCTGAAAAACTACGTTAAGTACGAATATCAGGCCCCCCTTTGAAATTAACGTAAAACACGCAATAAATAGAGTAAAAATAGTTTGTTAGAGGGAAATACTTTTAATAATCTATATTATCAAAAGTGAGGTACTAAAAATATGAGTAAAATACCTGATATTCTTAAACTGGCTAATCAATTCGCAAAAAATATGAATGATGAGAATATTTTACTTAAATGTATCTATTGGGATTTGGTACTTCAAGTATATCAGGAGCTTAACACCTTTATCAGCGAGAATAAAGCGGAAATATTTTTGGACAGGATTTACGATATGGCTAAAATAATGAAATCAAGATGTGATTTTATATTGACGCAGATAAAAAGATAATTTTTTTTGTTTTAGGAGGACTTATGAGTAAAATTCAAGAGCAAAGAAAAAAGTATTTAGCGGAGCTTATTGACAGTACTGGAGAGATTAATTTGAGGAGCTGGAATACGTTGGCTGATACAATGGTGGACTTTTACTACAAAAACTTTTACATAGCAGACCACTACAGGGGAGTAATATTTGACTGCGGAGCTTCAATGCACTTGAATAACTTTGACGGAAATTTTGATAAATTGATAACAAAGTTTAGCGAGGCAGACTCAAAACTTGCTCATTATAATGTTATGGCTATGGATACATTTACTTTGGATTACATAAATAAAAATACAAAATATATTCACGATTACGTCAATACAGCGAGGTTTTTTATTATTGAAGTTACGGAAAAATTAGAAAAAGCAGGGTATATTGAGAAAAAATGAAAAACAACAGGCCTGACGCTAACTACATACCATCCGAGCTTAAAAAGGGTATCAAGGTAGAGCTGGAGCATACCGATATTAAAGCTATCGCCAAAACAATAGCAAAAGACCATCTTGACGAAATTCCTGATTATTATACGAGACTGATAAAAATGGAGAGGCAGGCAAAAAAAGAGTGGAGGAGCTTATGATTACCGGCAGATTGTATAATTATGACGTTTGGGGAAATGCTGACGAGGGATGGGAAGTAAACGACAGATATTTTTGGAGAGATATATCTTTACCGACGGAATACAGCAAAAAAGACGTTTGGAGAGCATTGTTGAGAGTGGGTTTTTTAAAGAGTACTGTTAAATTTGACAAACTGGATATTGATATTTCAAGAGCAGAGGGTATTACAGTAGACAGGGTAAGTGATGGTATGCCTATTTGCGAAATAAATTTTGATGAATAACGAAATTGGTAAAACTCAAAGTATCCGACTTGCAGATATTTTTCTTTTAGCTCCTTTTATGATATACTTTGGACTGAAAGCAAAGGGAGTCTCAAAGACGGAAAAAAGCATTATGATAGTAGCTGGAGTGGGTACTGCATTGTATAATTTGAATAATTATTTAAAACAAAGGGAGGCCGTATGAGTGAAAGGATACCTAAGGCGGTGGAGAAAACGGAATATTCGGCCTGATGAGGAGGCCAGCGAGAGAAATGGTTGATACTTTGAGTTTTGCTCTTGATGTTTTATTTGAATATACTGGAGGAGTTTATGACCATTAAAAGCGTAATCAAATGGATAGGAAAAAATTTTGGTTTTGGTATAGAAAACTACAACGAGGGACAGATAGTAACATTATTTCAATTTGTTAAAAATGCTTGTAGCGACGATTATGGCAACGTAGAGAGACAGTCTTTAGAAAACATATTAGAGTACTTAAACAAATTAGATTATCAAACAAGGCAAGAGCTTTACGATTATCTCAAAGAGATGGGTTATTAAAACATCCTGTCATTATTCAACCTTGTCTGCCGACTGATTTCTGCAAGTCTCCTCATCCTTATCTGTTTCTTACTTAATTTATGCACATACTTCCCTGTAGGGTACTTTAATTCAGGCGTAGGCCTCCAGCTCTCCTTATCTCCCCTCTTGATACCGAATAGCTTTTTAAAGAAGTCAAATACCATCTGCATTATCCTTATCATATTTTTTTTCTTTTTTACTTTCTTTGAATTGTACCTTTGACATTATATAAAAAATTCTTTTTTTACACTCAATACATTTTTTATTTTCACGCCTGATATTATTTTGACAAGCGGAATTATCAGGACTGTATATTTCAGGGCAAAATCTATCCAAAATTAATCCTCCACAGAGTACCAAACACGAATAGCCATTTTTTCAGGAGTGTTAATCGTTTCTATACTGATTATATGTATTTTATAGTACTCAATTTCTTGATTTATCCAGTCAGTAATATCATCACTTCTCTGAAATTCTTTAACTCCTATCCTCATTTACCCTCCAGCTTTTGAATAATTGCCTGTAATTGCTGTTTATGGACTCTTGCTCCGTTTTCAAATATATATTTAGTGTCCTGCTCCTCGTCTCCACCTTTTCCGACTCCGATATAGGCCTTGAGCTGTCCGACTTCGTTTTTGATAACCACGATACCGATTGTATACTCCGTTGTAAACCAAGTAACGTCAATAATTTCCACGATATTTGTCCTCCAGTTTTGATTTTAATGGATGTAAATTTGAGGCAACATTAAATTCATATTTTGGCTCTATCAATTTGACGTAATCGTATCCGTGTATCCTGTTCTCTATGATAGGCCGTGATTTTAAGTGCCTTTTTGCACGTCTGCTAATATGCAGTCTCTTTTCCTTGTTTTCCTTGATTAACTGGCCGAATACATCCCTGACCTTTGTTATTATTGCCTTTGCCTTATCAGGATTTTTCCAAGAGAGCATAACTTCCTTATTTTCAAGAAACATATCCAAAAACTTCGCACACAAATTACAGATAGAAACGTCAATGTAGAAACCTTTTTGAAAAAGTAACTCTACCAGTCCGACTTTGCAGAAATTGTCAAAAATGCCAATGTATTTATTATTGAAAATATTATGCAACTCTTTATTAACCACATCCTCAATAAGATACATTAAATCATAAGACGTATCATTATCCGACGGATACTCTCCCCAAAATCCCATAAATACCTCCTATAAATCATCTCCTTTTGTTTCGCTTTTCAAAGGCGAACAGTCTAAAGTTATTTCTCCTGCTCTATGGGTATGCAGTACCCAAATAAACTTATCCTCTAATACTTTTTTAATTTCCTCAATGCTCTCTACTGCTTTTATCAAGTGAGCAAACATCCATCTTGTACCGCATTTTTCACAAATGAAATGGTCTACATACGCAAAAGCCGTATCCTCTAAACCGCCACTTCTTAAATCATCACTTTTACAATGAGGACACCTGACTCCTGCGTCAATCCAGTCTTTCAATGCTAAATCACTCATTTTTTGCCTCCTGTTCAAATATTTTATCTATATCCGACAAATATAATTTGTAATCATTTGAGTACTCTTTCCATCTGACCTCATTTGTAATTAACATTTTTATTTCGTATTTTATACCGACACACAAAAGTTTTATTAATAGTTTTCTCATCCTTTCACTCCCTTTAAAATTCTATTGCTCTTACAAGTCTCATATCAATATTATATGGCATAAGGATTTCTTTTTCGTTTTTTATTTCTACAGCTATAAAATGCAACTGATAGTATTTTTTATCGGGATTTTCTATACGATAAAGAGCAATTTCTATCACTCCCATTGTCTCGTATTTTGTTATACTTTCGTCAGTAGACACTATTCTTATTTTCATCAGTCCTCCATTTTTTTAATAGAAAAATCTTTCCAAAGTTTATATCCCATTTCTATAAGGGTATCTCTTACCCAAAACATATCTCCGACTTCAATTTCTTTTTCCTTATCAAGAATATGTGCCATAATTATATCAGTTTTATCTTTTTCAAGTACTCTTTTCCATAATTCGTGTTCAGGAGTTTTATCAATAATTTTGTATTTCATATCGTCTCCCTACTCACTACTTACATCTCACTTCTCACTGCCTTTATATTCTTTCCATAATTCCTTGACAATAACTATTTTTTGCTTAAACAGGCCGAAAAGCATACCGATTGAGTTATGCCATCTTTCGTTATTCTCCACGATAAATATTGACCTGAAATTCTTACCATAGTGGCCTGATAGATTGCTTTTTTCTATGATAAACTTTTGTCTTTCCAGTTCCCTGACTTTAAAGATACTACCTGCCTGTAGCATAAAATTATTCCTCTTTATTCTCAAGTTTAAATACTTTATCTTGTAGAGTTATTATTTCTTCAAATAACATTTTAATAATTTCTCCTAATGTTTGTATCGGCATATCATCATAATTTTTTCCCGTAGCATTTTTTAAAAGTTCTTCTAAACGTAAATTATTCTCGTTAATTTCAATATCTTCAATACATATAGTTAGCATTTATTATTCCTCTTTTCTGTTAATTAGCCAATGTAAAATCTACATAATATTCCTTTCCGACTTCAAACTCTTTTAATGCTTTTTCATTTACAGTTACCAATACTATTTTTCCAGCAGGAGTGTACTCATAAAACATTTTATTTTCTTCGCTACCTGAATATACAGGTTCTAATATCACTTCTCCCGATTTTAAATTAATACTTACTGCTGTAAATTTTGCTCTTACCATTTTAATCCTCCTTTCTATTTAGTATCCTGCTTATCTCTCTCCAGCTCTCATCCATTTTATCGGAGATATTGTCAAGATATATTTGAGTGGTTGAGATACTGGAGTGGTCTAACTCCTTTTGAATATCCGTCAAGCTCTGCCCTGATAACTGCCTCAAATGAGTGCTTAAATGCCTCAAGGAGTGTACGGAGTAGTCTTTCGGGTTCAGACCTGCTAAATCAACGTATTCCCTCAAAATATCCCCTATTGCTTGGCCTGTGAGCTGTGTCTCCCTGTGTAAAGCACTAAACAAGGGATTATCGGCCTTAATAGGCCTATCAGAGCATTTTAGGTACACATCTAGAGCATACCTGACTGGTTCAGGCAGGAGACGGATTGCCTCCTTGCCTCCCTTTCCTTTATATTTATATAAGTAAGCTCCTTTGCTCTCAAAAATATCCCCTATTTTCAGGTTAGCGACCTCTGAACGTCTACGGCCAGTATAAACGAAAAAAATCAGGATAGCGTAATCCCTCTTGCCCTTTTTTGTTTTCCGATTGACGTTAAAAAGGATTTTTTTAAAATCCTCAACATCCATTTTTCTAGCTCGGATATACGGATTAACTTTTTCCCTTGTAATATTGTCAATCGGATTGAATTTTATCAGAGGATTGCCCTGCTTGTCAATATGTTTTTGGCAAAAACTGAAAAATGAGCTTAAAGCTGAAAGGCGGTTGTTTATGGTAGCTGGAGAGTATTTTATTTCCTGCAAGTATTTTTTAAAGGCCAGTATATCGTCAAAGGTACTTGACTCAATTTTTTTTCTTGAGACTTTTTCAAAGGCCGACAGGGAAAACAAAAAACTCCTTTTTGTATTCTCCGACCTCAAATTTGAAAGGAATAGCTGGATGATGTTCATTTAGGCAAATCTCATATTTTTCATTTGTTTTAATATATTATTGTATGCCTGCCTGAAAGGTTTTTGTTTTTTACTGATTTCTCTCCTTTGCTTGAATTTCCACCACGGAATAGATAACCTATCCTTTTCTAATTGAGTCCATTGTTCCCAAAGAGTTTCACGACATTTTTCCAAATATTCTAATTTTTGATAATTACCCATTATTTTTTCCTTTTAATTCACGATATTTTTTTAATTTTTCACTCTCCATTTCGGAAAGGGCTTGTTCAACTTCACTACGATACATAACCTTACCTCTTAACCTTTCAGCCAACTCCCTCGCCTTGTCTATACTTGCTCGCTCAATTTCGGATAAAATAAATCTTTTTAATGGCTGGATTAAATGTTCTTGAAGCATAAATTTTTTATCAAGTCTATCCATTAACTCTTTCCTTTGTTCTGCGTTCATTTTTCCCCCTTTTTGAGTTTTTCTATTTCCATTTTTAATAATGTTATTTCACCTTTTAATAAACTAATTTGTTCTTCAAGAGTTAATTCAGGTTCAGGGTTTATTTTTTTAAGCACTTTGTCAAGTAAGTCAAGCCTTTCATTTAGGCATTGTGTGCGGAAACCTCGGGGACGTGTTGTATCAGGTTCCCAATTAACGGCATTTCTCAAAAGTATTGATAAAGATTTTAAGTTATCATATTGTGTCTGTGTTATGACATACGTTTTTGGCTTACACGTTTCGGCTTCTGCTTGCTTTAATGCTTCATCAAATCTTCCTGCATAACAACTAACTGATAACAACATAACAACTATTAAAATAAATCTTTTCATTTTTCCTCCGTAAACACAAAGTCAATATATTGTCCTATTGTCATATCTGTAAATATAAGGTCGTTTTGGCAAGAGAGCGTCGCTATATGTATTTTCTCTTTTATCCTCTTGTCCCGTTCGGAGATATATGTTGCAATCATACTGGCATCTTTTTTTAAGTCGTTTTGATAATGTAGGTTACTATCAAGTAACCTTTCAATCTCCCTTTCCATTTCTTTCATCGGCTTTCTCCTTTAAAATCATTAAAATTAATTCGTATTTAATTCACCCTGTTTTTCTAATATATGTAAATTTATGCTTTTATGAAAACCACAATCACACTGGATTGACACTATGCCAAAA
>Ga0315274_10002055_pt1 | contig 30787 bp, 23 predicted proteins | sample YL17G02_20_MG_FD_203700 | JGI IMG/M metagenome (GOLD analysis project Ga0315274, IMG submission 203700) | Sediment microbial communities from Yellowstone Lake, YNP, Wyoming, USA - YL17G02_20 | ecosystem: Environmental > Aquatic > Freshwater > Lake > Sediment | place: USA: Wyoming | collected...
TGTTCATTTCTATCGGAATGCCAAGGAAGGCGATTTAATTCCTGGTCTCATGCATGTTAATCTGGGTGGCTACCATATTAGTGACATTGAATTTACCTGCGCTATCGATATTGATAAACGAAAAGTTGGGAAAGATTTAGCTCAAGCAATCTACACTTATCCTAATAATACTTATAAATTCTGTGATGTGCCAAAGAAAAATGTCAAAGTGTTGCGCGGTATGACTCATGACGGACTTGGTTATTACCTCTCCCAAATTATCGAGAAAGCACCAGGACCGACCGCTGATATTGTTCGTGCCTTGCGTGAAACTAAGACCGATGTCGTAATCAACTTTTTACCAGTCGGTTCCGAAGAAGCCACCAAATGGTATGTCGAGCAGATTTTAGAAGCTGGTTGTGCTTTTGTTAATTGTATCCCAGTCTTCATTGCCTCTCAGAAATATTGGCATAACCGTTTCAAGGAAAAGAAATTACCGGTTATCGGTGATGATATTAAATCGCAGGTCGGTGCAACCATCGTGCATCGGATTTTGACTTCATTATTCCAGGACCGCGGTGTAAAATTGCAGAGGACTTCACAGTTAAATGTTGGCGGTAATACTGATTTCTTGAATATGTTGGAACGTTCTCGTCTTGAATCTAAGAAAAAGTCGAAAACCGGTGCGGTTACATCACTGTTAAAATACGATATCGGCAAAGACAATGTCCATATCGGTCCTTCTGACTATATTGCCTGGCTTACTGACCGAAAGTGGGCTTATATGCGAATGGAAGGTCAGACTTTTGGTAACGTGCCGTTAAATATCGAACTGAAACTTGAAGTCTGGGATTCACCCAATTCAGCTGGCGTCGTCATTGATGCGATTCGTTGTGCTAAATTAGCTTTAGATAATAAACTTTCTGGCAGTATTATCGAACCGTCAAGTTATTTTATGAAGACACCGCCGATTCAATTTCCGGATAATATCTGTCGGGAAAAGACCGAAGCGTTTATTAAGAAATACGGTAAAAAGTCTAAAACATAATCTCATGACAAGATTACCACGAATTACACGAATTCTGCTAATAACACGAATGAAAGATTTTTTTTCTAATCTAAGTCTTAATTCGTGGGATGGGCTACGCCTCGTTTCACTAGCGTTTATTTGTGCTATTCGTGTTCAAATGGTTTTCGTATTTTCGTAACAATTATTAATGCGCGGTGTTTTAATTGCATTTGAGGGTATCGAAGGTTCGGGTAAATCAACTCAAGCAAAATTGTTGTGCACATTCTTACAATCACAACAATTACCTTGTATTTTGACCTATGAACCAGGTGGTACTGAAATCGGTGATGAGATTCGCGATATTCTATTAGACGTTAATAATAAAATAATGCATCGCAAGACTGAACTATTATTATACTTAGCAAGTCGAGCGCAACATGTCTACGAAAAGATTATACCGGCATTACAAAAAGGTCTGATTGTTATTACCGACCGATTCTCACTCTCATCAATGGCATATCAGGGAATGGGCAGAGATTTTTCTTTCAAAGTCGTTTCCCGATTAAATAAATTTGCGGTGGCTAACATCAAACCGGATTTAACGATTTTAGTTGACCTGCCGGTATCAGTCGGACTCAATCGCACGGAAAAACGGTCCGGTGAAAATATTGACCGATTGGAAAAAGAAAGAACCGAGTTTCACGAACGAATCCGTGATGCTTATTTACGCTTAGCTAAACGAGCACCGAAAAAGATATTGGTTTTTTCCGGAACGAAACCGGAAGCGGATTTACACCAGGAAATTAAAGACAAAGTTGTTACATTTTTAAAGAAAAGAGGAATTTTGTAATGTTGAAAATATTTAAAAATTCAAAAATCAAAACAACCATTATCGGATTGGCATTTGTCCTCTTGTTCATAAGCGGCATCGTCGCGGCAAAACTATGGGCACAAAGAGTTACCAATCTCCGTCAATCATTAGAACGGTTTAGCTATGTTCTGAATCTCGTGTCAAACGACTATGTCGAACCGGTTGACATCGATAAGTTGATGAAAGCGGCAATCAACGGTATGCTTGATGCGCTAGACCCAAATTCCAATTATCTTGAAACTGACGAATATAATGATTTGAAAACAAAACTTGATGCCCAGTTTGGCGGTATCGGAATCTTTATCGGGACTCGCGAAGGATTTCCATCGGTTATTTCACCAATTGAGGGTACACCCGCTTATAAAGTTGGACTTAAAGCAGGTGATAAGATCGTTAAAGTTGAAGGTAAATCAACCGAAGGCTGGTCAATTTCCGATGCGATGAAACAATTACGCGGAATACCCGGGACAAAAGTAAAAATCTCGTGCCAGCGGGAAGGACTATCGGAATTATTAGATTTCACAATAACCCGTGATACCATTAAAATCAAAGCAGTTCCTTATGCAGGAGTAGTTGCACCGGAAATTGGATATATTCGCTTAGCCGATTTCTCAAAGGTGGCACGCACCGAATTAGAATTCGCGCTCGATTCACTCTTTGATAAAGAAGGTGTCAAGAAACTGATATTTGATTTACGCTCCAACCCCGGTGGTTACTTGCAGGAAGGATATGAAGTGTCGGATTTATTTTTGTCCTCCGGTAAACTGGTCGTGGTCGCAAAAGGTCGAACCAAGGAATCAATACGGGAATACATATCCGCCGAAATAGATAAACACGGTGATTACCCATTAATCGTTTTAGTTGACCGCGGTTCGGCATCGGCAGCAGAAATCGTTACGGGTGCTCTACAAGATTGGGAGAGGGCATTTGTCTTGGGTGATACAACCTTTGGTAAAGGTTCGGTGCAGAATATCGTTCAATTAGATGAAAATGCCGCACTGAAACTAACTAATGCCTATTGGTATACACCTTCCGGTCGATGTATCAACCGTCCGAATCAAGGGGCAGCAGTAATGCATGACACGAGCAATGCGAAAAAGAAATACTATACCTTAGGCCCGCAGAAACGAGACATTTATGGCGGTGGCGGTATCGCACCGGATTACTATATGCAATATCGAGGATTTAGCGACTTGGAAGCAAAACTGGCAACGCAAGGGGTTTTCTTTGATTTTGCCGTAAAGTACATTGCTTATCATAAAAAGTTGAAACCAGATTTTCAGGTTGATGATAGCATGCTCGCTTCATTCAAAAATCTACTCCGAGATAAGAAAATTAATTATACGGAAGGAAAATTTGATTCCAGCCAGACCTACATTAAACAAGAAATCGAACGGGGAATAAAAGCAAATCTGTGGGGAATGAATGCGGATTACGAAGTCAGAGTCCGTAACGATGAACAGATACAAAAAGCGATAAGCTTGTTAGAAAAAGTTAATACTACGGCGGATATCTTCAAAGAAACAAAAATTAAATAAAACGCAATTAACAATCAAATAGGGCAGTCGAATCGACCATTCTCGCATTCTCGGGTTGGGAGACCCGATTCGGGAGGTTAATCCTCTGCCTTTTTATTATACTTTCATGAAAATTGAGGGGTCGCACCCGTATAATCATCCAAAAAGGTGCAGGGAATATATTTATTTTCTATCTTTTAACTCAATTACCTCATTAATTAAATCAAACTTAACAACAAAAATATCAAAGAACCCCTTTTGACCTAAAATACCAAAACCATACTTTGCAATATCATAGGTAAAACCGACAATTGTTTTATAGTCCCATCCTCCTATATTAATAGTTACTTGATGTAAGAAAGCTTCTGCACTACCCCTTTCTTGGATACCGCCAAATGGTTCTTTGGTTCCGGTGCGAATGTTAATATTTAAATATTCACCAATTTCTGCATCAAAAATACAAAAATCAGCACCTGAGTCAATCAAGGCATTATATCGTAGCGCCCGATTATTAAAAGAAATTCCAATCGGAATTATTGGTTTTAATATCGCATTTCCGAATAGTGTGGACGGTGGCGACAGCGGAAATTTGAAATAACCAAATTTCATTTGCCAAAATTACCGACATATGGCAAAATTTCGGTTGGCACATGCATTAATATCGGTTGATTAACACCCTTTGTCTGTGCTTTTTTCATTACCTCTCGAATGGTTTTGCCACTTGCGATAACAGTTTTGTTATCGTCCTTCAAGGCAACCCACAGACCTTTATATTTCTTATAAATTTTCGTCCAATCTATCGCCATAATTACATTTTAATTAATTTTTTATAAAAGTCAATATTAGATAGAACCTGGACTCGACCGCGATATGCTTGAGAAAATACGGAATACAATCTTTTCTCTCTGCACCCGCTCTATCAATTTCTAAATTGTATATTTCTACAAATTTCAAATTTCTATTGTCTGTCATTCTGGTTGCGTAACAAGACGAAGGACACTTGATTTGTAATCTCGCCGACCCACGGATATTGCACGGTTGCCGAAGGCAATCCCCGAAGCAATCCGACGATGTCATTGCGAGGAGCGAAGCGACGTGGCAATCTTACCTTTATGATAAAATCTCAGTGTTAATCTGTGTTCACCCCGCACCTTTTGACACAAGGTAAAGTGCAGAGAATACTAAATAAGTTAAATATCAAATTGCTCATATCAAAAGGTGCGGGGTTCACCCGTGGTTATTTATCGTATAAACCCTGCCTATGCTCATCTTGTAAATGTATACTTAAAAGTTGCCCAAAAATCAAGCAAAATTCTCATCTAACCCTATGTTCTGTATACTATTATGCTGTATTCTCTCTTTGGGTAGGGTAGTATTCCCTATATGGCACTCGGTGTAGGTCAAGGGTTTACTTAGCAATGCAATCAAAGACTTGTTCTTACGATATATTAGACTACAAATATCAAATTCAGTATCGGATTCTATATGGTATTCAGATACGGATGCAATTTCAGAATCACTTCGGAAATCAATCCCATAATCATTCTGGGATATATTCTAATATTCAAAACCCGAATTGCTCTCAGAATCATTGCCATAATCACTCCATTGTGAAAAAAACAAGCGATTGCTATGGGTGCGACCCGTCCAAACCCAGCGTTTAAATCGTAAAGTAAAAAGCTGTCATACTGCGTTTGCTCCAGAAACATTCTTTAACAACGAATTAACACGCTATGCGAAGCGAGACGCAGTCCATTATACGAATAGATACGAATGTCATTCTGAGGAATTGAAGAATCTTTATGAAATCGCTCTTTACCAAATACAATTACACTTGATTCTTTTATAATCCATATCAAGCATTTTCCACATCTTTACGGTTTCTTTGCATATCCCAATGTCTTTATATTTATAATTTGTATTCAAATAACTGATAATACTCGAATACATTTGGTATCTTATTTTTGTATCAATTTTCTTACCCCAGCTTGAAGTCTCGGTAAGATACTGTACCCAAGATTTATCTGTGCACCCGTTTATCGTACTTTGTAGCCCTCTTAACGACCCTAATGTAATTCGTTTCGGTATGAACCTTTCAAAAATCAAATCAATCAATTCAATATAGTGTTTCTCCCAATTTTCTATTGGTACCATTGGGTCAATTCTTATTCTTACCTCAAAACCAGCATCTGATAATTTTTGGGTAGCCTCAAGTCTTTTTAATATCTTTGGCGCTTTTTCCCATTTATCTGCAACAGGAATAGCATTTAGTGAAAAACTCATTATCACTTGGTGGTGTGATGGCATTTCTAAGAGATTTTTTATATCTGATGATTTTGTTAGAAATAAAACTTTATGATTATTCTGTGCTTCAAACATAGGAATTATAAATTTAGAAAACGGTTTATCGCTATGTTCAAACATGAGCGAATCGGCTATTTCTCCGGTATTTAGAATTTCTGGAGTTTCGACCTCTTCCAAAAAAGTTCGAGTATGTAGTTCTATCTTATCATAATTTTTAATAACCGGTGCTTTGCCATTAGGGTGGAAACGAAAAGTTCCTTTCAAGTAACACCAGCTGCAATCATAAGGACATCCATAAGCCCATTTTAATTCAACGAAATGAGGGCAAACAACATCAATGAGACTTTTAGGCGACGGGGTTTTATCAAACCTTACGATTATTGAACCATCATTAACACGAGTTACTAATTTTTCAGTTTTCCCATTTATCAGTTTATAATCATTATAAATTACTTGCGGTCTCCGACCTGTTAGACTTTTTGGTTTAACTGTATCGTAGGTTGTTGTTTTTTCTCGCACCATTGGTAATTTCATTTGTCCAGTCGAGGATATCGAACTGATTTTTTGCCAGAATGTATGTCCCAAACTATGTTTACTTGCAAATAATAAATAATACAGTGGCAAATTCTTCTGACTACTTCTTATTAATATTTCTCCGGACCTAACATCTATATATCCAATCTTACTGAGTTTTTTTCTGTAATAATTTATCAAACTCTTCTCGATCCGTAAGTTAGTTAATTTATTTATATCTTTAGGGAAAAGCTTTCGCCACTCTTCATCACCAATATAATCATCTAAAATACTATGGGATTGTTTAATATACGTTGATAAATTTCTTTTAATATCCATACCTTCAGGGAAAGTAATAACTAAATCAATTCTTCTATTAGCAGTCAATTTCTGGATAGTATCAAATTTAATATGCAATCCAGTAGGGTCAATAACAGCAACACTCAAGGATTTTTCAGGAATTTCAGCAAGAATTTCATCAATTTTCTCGTTACAATCACCCTGAATTAGTGTGACTTTATCGTTATATGGTGTGTTTTTTATTCTTTTCGTTAACGCGCTAATCGCATTCTTATCTAAATCAACCATAAAATACTTTTTGAAAGGGTACCTAATTGACAAAGCGAGTAGTGCTGAACCATCAATTTCTTCACCAGTTTCTCTTACTCGACATTTTCCACAACCAGCAAATAAATCGATATAATATAATTCTCCTCGCCATCTGTTTTTCATTGCAGTTGTAAAAATTTCAAAATATCGTTGTAAATAAAAGTATTTTTCTTTCGCCCATTGCCCGACACACCTAATAGGTAATCCATCTTTAGCGTTTTGCATAGTACAAATTCCATCAGGTGCATTTTTTATATGTTCACAATTAGTGCATATCATATTCTTAGAGGTATTTACATCACTATTTGATAGTGTATATTGCTTCATCTTTAAGTTACCAACTCTCCTTTAAATACTTTGTCTAAGATTGAGTTTTTGGTGGCCAAAAAGTACCAAGAATAATCCATGTTCCAAAGGCACGCACTGTTCCAACAAAAAAATAAGTATCTCTTTTTGGCGAACATATTTCATTAAGAAACTTTTCTTTTACTTTCTCAAGTGCTTGATTTTCGCTATTAAAATTATCTCTCATTTTTCGAAAAAGCTCCATTACTTCCCAATCTTCAATCATCTTTTTATGCCCCTTACACTCCTTAGCATCGCATTTAAAAGAGTAAGAAAATTCATAAGGGATTTTTTCTAATGGTTTATAGGTATTAGCATCAAACAATCGTGCTTGATTTAAAGCATTTAATTGTTGTTGTGACCATATTGAGCTTGTTTTCTTCCACGTGAAATCAATTACTTTGCTCGGTTTTATGATTGCCAGTGAAATCTCTTTTTGTGGTTGTTTGTCCAACCAGCACATATCCTTAGTCCCTTTGGCTAATACATACTTTTTTCTTTCCGCCCAATTATTTCTTGTATCAAGTGGTTTATCACTTAAAACTTCAATTTCCCCAACCGGTTTATAACTTTCGGGTCTTGTGTCTTGCTTATGCTTTACTAACTCCACATCAATCCATTGATATTTCTTAAACCATTGTGAATAACTTCGATAACGATAATCGATTGGATACAATCTTATCAATGAACCATCGTTAAGAACACCACCAGTACAAACAATTTCACGGTATCTTGTTGAAGGTGTCGGGTAAGTTTTTATAGTTATTAAAACTCTTTTGGAATCCATTCGTTATTATCTTGGATATAATTAAATATTTTTAGGTTAGTTTTCTTTTGGATAAATTGACTCAAAATAGAACGATGGCAACTATCTGGATTTGCCTCAAAACACATTAGGGCAGTTGGATTGTTTTGTATGATTTGTATTGCATCTTCAACAAAGTTAAGATTACAATCTAATATCTCTTTATATTTTTTCCAGAGACGATTGCCATTCATTCCATTTCTATACCTTGCTGGTATACCTAAATTGGGGATATTTATATATTGAATATTTGATTTAGGAAGAAATTTTTCAAGCCAATATTTTGAGAATCCAAATTTATAAGAAAATGGTTTATTACGAACATCTAATACAACTTTAATTCCTTTATCAGATAATAACTCAATGAATTTATCAATCGGGACATTTTGATAACCAATTGTATAAATTCCTACTTCGGTTTTCTTAGATTTAATCTTAATATGCTTTCTTGTTTTCATGTCCTACATTGCATTTAACATTTTGTTAATACATTTGAATTTTATTTATAATAATACAGATTGTCAATGATATTTATTACTTGAAAGTCACTTTTTAATTTTTTTCATTCCAATGTGTATTGGGCATAATTTTCCAGTTGCAAGACCCTCAAGCAATAATCGTTTTCGATCATTAGCGTCATTGATTACAATAAACTGATACTTGAAACCATTTCTTAATTTACTACCTTTATTTTTAAGATAGGTTTTTGAGAAAGATGACATTCCATATAAATGATTTTTGAAACGATTTTTCAATCCATTTTGACCATATTTTGTTATTCCAACATAAACAACTTTGCCTTTAGGATTATAGATTATGTACACCCCTTGCTTTTCAGGAACTTCAATTCTCTTTCTCGGTTTAGGAAAAAGATGTTTCGGTTGTGAGATTAATAACTTGAACAATAATTCAATATGCTTTGCTTCACCACTCATTATATCAACTCTCCCTTAAATGCTTTGTCTAAGATTGAGTTTTTGAGTTCAGATAAATCTAATAATTGTTCTTATCAAAGTTTTTCTTGTCTCCAGTTTTCACTATATCGTTATGCAATCTTGACCTAACTTTTTTAAGTCGGTTTAGATTTTTAAGAATCATTAGTCATAATAAGGCATTAATCTCCATGAAGCAAAATTAAAAAATCTATGAGCTGCAGAGCGTAACGCTGAAAGTTCCGAACTAAAATTTTTCCAATTTTGCATACCTAAAGGGTAATTATGCTCTAAATCTGAATATAAAACCGTAAGTTCAATATCTTTTATTTTGCTTGCTAATATTTTATCAATATCACTTTCCATTTGCAGTTTCGCATCCTTGTATGCTGGTTTTAGATTTTTTAAATCATCTTTTATAATAGGTAAAAGTAACCTACCTAATTCTTTGGTTTTTTCTTTTGATGTAGATAAATCATCATGTCTTAAACTTGATATGTATTTAAAAGTATTATCTTTAACTATTTTTTTAAGAATTCTTTTGTTCTTCTTGATTGATTTAATAGCTTCGTTTATTCTCACTTCATTAGAAATTAATTCTTCATCAAAACCCAATAGCAAATGTTCAGACCTTAATTTTAAGATTGCATTCAAACAACCTACAAAAACTTTTCGAGCTAAATAAAGTTGATGTTTATGTCCCTTTTTAGCTATACTTTTAGGGTGAATATATACAAAAGATTCTGGTTTTATATCACCGTGAACAATTGAGTTTCTCAATTTCCAAAATTTTTCAAACCATGTATTTAATTCTTCTGAATGACCAAGAAAATTGAATATTGAGGTCTTGAGCTGAACTTCTACTCCTCTTTTTTCCTCAGTTGGTTTTAATAATGATTCAAGGGCAGTATGTATATCTAAAATTGCTTCGCTTAAATCAACACCTCTTCCATAATGAGAAAATGACCGATTAAACCATTCGATTGCTCGCAAAATTTTCGCCAATTCATTACCTTTGAATAATAAATCAGGAACATAGTAAAATTTTTTAATATATTCGTGTTCAATAACTGATTTGGCGGTAATTTCATATGGCATCCAAACATTGTATGAAATATATGGTTTTTGAGCGGTGTTATTTTCTATATTGAAATCATATTCAGATTCCCCATTTACCATACCTTTGTAATGATAAATTATTCTTTTATTCTCTAATTCAGTTTTTCTATACCAATAGAGATCGAATAAAAAATAATTAAAATTATCATATGATGTGAAACCTTTTAAGTCGCAGATTTGTGAGAATCTTAATATTGAGATTAGTTTATTTAATTTTTCTTTTAGAGTTTCGTACTGTTTTGTGTTTTTGTATTCAAATATAGAATATGAAAAGTAAGCAATTTGATAATTATTTCCATATTTGAAAATTTTGGCTATATTTAAAAGATGAAATCTTAATAGCGCATTTTCTTTTAAGATACTTTGCATATAGGCTGGTTTGATATGAAATCCGTCGATTTCAATTCCATTAAGTTCATCAATTGAAAAATATGGAAAAATTATTATAAATTGATTCTTTATTTGTTTCATATCTCAATAATTTCTAAATAAATTTTTTATCTTTAAAACTATAATAATTATTCTTGCCAATAATTATATGGTCGAGGACTTCAATGCCAAGGATATTTCCTGATTCTTTTAGTCTTTTGGTCATTTTCAAGTCATCATCTGATGGTTCTGGGTCACCGGATGGATGATTGTGAACTAAGATGACTGACGCAGAATTATGAGTAATTGCTTCTTCGAATACTTCTCTTGGATGAACTAAACTTGCATTTAGAGTTCCTACTGATATATTACTAATACAAATAATCTTATTTCTGGCATCAAGTGAAATAAGCTTGAAATGTTCTTTTGCTTTGTCTTTTATGTCTTTTCTGATATAGTCTACTACATCCTTAGGGTTCTCAATCGATAAATCTTTTAACTCAGGTTCTAATTCTTGTCTTTTACCTAATTCAAAACAGGCTTTGATTTGTGTTGCCCTTGCTGGTCCAATTCCATCTATTTCGGTTAATTGCTCAATCGTTGCTTGGCTTATCGCATTAATATTTCCGAATTTTGTTAATAAATCTTGTGCGATATTAATTACTGATTTGTTGGGAGAGCCGCGACTGATAATTACAGCTAATAACTCTTGAGCAGATAATGCTTCTGCTCCAAGTCTTTTCAGTCGTTCTCTGGGTCTTTCCTCACGGGGTAAATCGTGAACTGTAAAGGATTTTCCTGTAGTCATTTATAAAAGAATAATAAGGTAAAATATATCAATGTCAAGCGATTACTAAAGTAAATTGAAAGATTATAAGATTACAGATTTAAAGATTAGAAGATTGAAAGATTAGCTACGTTGATTACCACCGCACCTATTCTTTGTTTGTATTGTTTTCAATATCAATGGTATTTTGCTTACATTTTTCTTGAGAATAGGTGCGGGGCACAGCACTGATTATAAAAGAACGATTACACAGATTTAATATAATATAAAACCAGTGATTTTTTATATTGGGAATACACGGTTTTTGCTATAATTGGATAAATTGGTTTTATTTAGTTGAGTTTTCTTGTTCTATGATATGCCTGATTTTTTCTTTTAAATATGGTAAGTCTTTTTTTATCACATCCCATATTCTATCAAGTCTTACACCAAAATATTCATGTGCGATAACATCTCGCATTCCACCTATTTCTTTCCACTCAATAATCGGATATTTATCTTTGAAGTGTTTATCAATATTTTTTACTGCTTCACCGATTATTTCGAGTCTTCTTATTACTGCGTCTTGAACTTGACGATTGCTATTAAATTTTACCTCATTCAATTGCTGAGTATATTCTTCAATCGCTAAAATACTTTCCCAAATATCTTGTAAATACAACTGTATATTTCTTGTCATAAGATGGATACTGTTTCTTTTAAAACCTGCTCTTTGATAATCGGTTTAATTGTCGAAAACTCACCCAAATCAACTTTTCTTCCAAGAACCTCTTCCAATTCTAATTTTAATCCAACAAAATCGAGCAGACTCATCCTGTCCTCAATCTCGACAAGAATATCAATATCACTGTCTGGTTTTGCTTCTCCTCGGACAACCGAACCGAAAATACCAGCTTTTTTAACTTTATACTTTATTAGTGTTGGTCTAATTTTCTCTCTAATTTCTTCTACACTCATTTTTTATTCCTTTATGTTAAACTATTTTATTCTAACCTAATTATTCGCTCTGTCAATGTTAACGATACTAAGATTTAAAGATTAGAAGATTTGAAGATTGAAGACAGAATGAGATTGTCAGGGATTGCCTTGCGCCACCGCTAAAGCTTTAGCGACACGCGGTTGGCAACAGCGTCATGACTGCGTCGGATTAGAAGATTAGAAACCTGAATCGTGAAACTTGAAGCATAGACTAATAGAAGATTAAATCGATTGATATTTTAGTATATATAGAATGGGCTTTTTCAGGATGTTTACTCAAACATGTTTTATGTAACTTCACTATTGACATTATTCTTTTATTTGCTATACTTAATATGCAAATAAGTCCTCGTACGTGGGTTTCCGGGATGGTTACTCATTAATATGTGTACGGGGCGTTGCTTTTTTTAGGTCAACAACAGATTTTCTTCCACAATTTTATTCGAGATAATACAACAACCAAACAATGGTTAATGATTCTTGTTATATGCTTCAGCTGACTATTGACATTTCGTAATACTGAGTGAGAATATTTTAATGCGTTGGTTTTCAATATTCGTTGTGCTGGTGGTTGGATGTGCGATGACAGGTACGAGAGAGACCCTGAAACAAGTGCAGGGTGACATTGTCGGGAATAGGGGAGTTGCGCAGGATTCTATTGTATTCGGAAATCCGATAATAGATTTTTGTCTGGATAAGAATAATAATCTTTTGCTACTTGATGCAAGTCAGGAAAAGATTCTTGCGCTAAATCTCGAGTCAGCACGTATCGATACAATCATCCTGCCGCAAAAGATATATTTTCTTAAAGGTATCGCAACCGACGGGATTTTTATTTATCTTTATACGGATAATAGTCTCTGGCGATATGACCGGACTAATCAGGTTTTGAAAACAATAATCGAATCAGCGAACAAGATTAAGATTAATGATATCGCTATCACATCATCCGGTGAAATTTTCGTAAGTGATGATTTGAATAATCAGATTGTCTTTGTGAATAGTCTGGCTAATCTCACGAAATTTAATATCGATATCAAAGATTTATTCGTACCAGCTGGTTTTTACTACGATGAACAGATTTCTAAACTCTACTTGATTAACAAAGCGCAAAACCGCATCGAAGCGTATTCCCGCATCGGTAATTTCATTTCCCATTTATCTTTACCTGACCGGTCATGTTCGAAAATTACAATTTCTAAAGACCAAATTCTGGTATGGGGGGAAAATAAGAATTTCTATTATCAAAGAAACAGGCAGAGCGATTGGGTGAAAAAAGTTCTGAGTAATAAAATAACAGACATCGTTGCTATAAATAATTTGCTCTATATTTTAGACTCGACTAAAGGTATTTTTATTTATAAATAAGACTAATCGATGGTTTTATCAATCTTCTCAATTATTAATTTTGTATATTTAGCATTCAGTCTTGCCGGCAATACAAATTTCTTTGCTAATGGGACAAGCGGACCGTATAAACTGAACGATAAGTTTATTTTCATCAACACGGATTCGGTATTTATTCATGATAGTCTAATTAAACCCGACCACTATTTCATTGATTATAATCAAGGTATAATCACGTTTAAGGAATCGATACCAGAATCGGTTATGGTTGTGGTTAGATATAAAAAACTGCCCTATCCGACGAATGATAAATATTTTTATCATATTCCAGAAACACTCACTATATCACAAGAAACTATGCCCAGTGAAATACTAATCACAAGTAGTTTTCCAGAAGAGGCTGAATCAGATTTTGAGTTTGCTGGTTCTAAGACGATTTCGGTTGATATGGGTACTAATCAAGGGGTTGGTTTAGAACAGGCAACTCGTATTAATCTTAATGGAAATTTAGCGGGTGTAAATGTATCCGCAATACTTTCGGATGTCGGAAATCCCATCCCACCCGAAGGTACAACCAAAGAACTAACCGAATTTGATAAGATACTGATAAATTTAAAGACGGATAAATTTAGCGCTTCGTATGGTGATAATGATTTTATGCAACCGGTTGGGAATATTGGAAAGGTCAACAAAAAAGTGGCGGGTGTATTATTTAATGGTTATCTGAATAATGTGAATGCCAAGGCGGGTTATGCAAAATCGAAAGGTAAATATAAGTCGATAAAATTTTATGGGCAGGATAATAACCATGGTCCATATTATCTTACTAAAGATATGAATAACGCTTCGATTATACCAGGCACTGAGAATGTTTATCTGGCTGGGGTAAAGATGATTCGGGGACTGAGTGAAGATTATACGATTGATTATAGTCAAGGTTCGATAATTTTTACTAATCACCAAACAATCAACTCTTTTTCGCGAATCCAGGTTGATTTCGAATACTCAACTGAAGATTATAATCGCTATCTATACTTCGCTAATATCCAGTATCCGATAGCTAATATACAAATGAGCGGCGGAGTGTATTCGGAAGCGGATGATAAGAGAGAAAATTTAGCGTATTCGTTAAGTGATAACGATATTGCCTATCTGGAAACCGTAACGAGTGAGTCGAGTCAGGTTTGGCTAGATGGAATTAAATATGTCGGCTCAGAAAATGGCGATTATCTTTTGGTGAGTAATCATTATGTTTATGCCGGATTAGATTCTGGTGATTATCAGGTGCAGTTCAGTTATCTTGGACCAGGGCTGGGTAGTTATGATTATGATAATACACTTGGTGGTTTTAGATATATCGGCGATGGCTTGGGTAAATATATTCCAAAAATCAGAATTCAACTGCCTGAGCAAAATCAGATTTTTAATTCTTTCATCGGTTATAAATCGTCTTTTGAACTAAATGTAAATTTAGATGGATATTTCAGCCAAACCTATCACAATCTTTTTGCTAATTCGGCGAGCAAGAATGGTTTTGGATATATGTTCAATAGTTCATATAATAAAGAGCGGTTTAAACTGAGTTATCAAAGGACTCAACTAAGCGCAAAGTTCATATTTCCTGGGACATACAATATCATCGATTTTGATTACCGGTGGGCAGGGATTAAACAAGAATCGTTAAAAAACCGAGATGAGATTACACTTGCAATTAAACCATTTAATTTCGTTGAGCTTTCAGCTGGATCGGGATGGATTAATGGCTGGTCGAATAATTCACGCAAGCGATTTTATTTTACCGGTGATATTTTGGGAACTGGTGATAACATCTGGGCTAATTATAACATTGAGTATTATCCGGATTTACTCACTCGTTACACATTTAGCTTAACACCTAATTATAAAATACTTTATCCGCGACTTGATTTGTTCTGGGATAAAGAGAAGAACAGTAACCAAAGATATATTACACCTTCGATACAAGTAAAAATAGGGGATGGGTTTGATTTGAATTTGAGCACAGATTTTAAAGAGATTAATGCGGTGGATAAAAAATCGAATCAGGTCTATAAAATAGAGAGTAATTTTAATCGAGATAATTTATCTTTGAATGCGACGGCAGGGTATGAACAGAATCAATTGAATAATACTCAAACACATGCAAATTATTTTGGTAATCTGACTAGCCAAATCTCAATTATTCAGGGATTGAACCTATCACTCGATTATCTTGAACAGCAGAATCAAATTCAGACCATGGAAATTAATTATGTTTGGGTTGGTTTAGGTCAAGGAAATTATAAACGGAATCCGGAAACGAATCAGTATTATTTCGACCCAAAAGGTGACTACATCCAAGAACTGGTACCATCCGGTAATTTTACTAATAGCAAGACAAGAAACTTACAAACTAATTGGAGTTTTTATCGGGTTCAGTTTATCAATTTTGATGGATATTACACGCTGAATAATGAATTTACGACACTGGAAAATCTACAATCGATAAATAGTCGGCAATTCGACTTTTTAATTTTACCCTATGAGAAAAGTATTTCTGTGCGATTAGTTAATACCTATGACTTTAGCCAGGACAATCGATATAGTACTAATCCTTCTCAACTGACTAATGATAATTATCGGGTGGAAATAAATTCGCAAAAGATTGAAAATATCCCGTTTATGCTGAGTGGTGAACTGAATAATAAAACGAACGAAAGATTAAATTTGGGGATTGAAGAAAAACGTGTTGACCGAACTATAACATTTTCTCCGACCTTGGGATTTGGACTGAACTTAAAGACAGTTTTGAGTTATAGCCAGGCAAAGATTCAAGAACCGATTTATTATCCTGACTTGGGAATTTTTTGGCTATATACCGGAAAATTGTCTTTAGAACGTACTTGGGACATCGAAAAATCGACTAATTTAGTCGTAAACGTCTTATTAACCAAAAGAACAACTACCGCGGAACAATTGCCGTTTGATATAAATTTATATGAGCCAAAAGGTTTTACACCAGAAATTAAACTAAATTTAGACCATATCTTCCAAACTGAAGTTAGCAAAACCTTTAACCAGCTAATTTTAAATGCATCTTACTCATTTTTAAAATATCCTTTGCGAGAAGCGGAGCACAATTTCTCAGTTAAAATTCAAGCTAATTTTTAGCTTTACATAATACTTGACATCCTAAAATAATAAAGTAAAATTATCAGTTATGGAATTATTTGATAAGTGTTTAGAATATTATCCGATTGTTGCCGAGGCAAAAAGGACGGGTTTTTATCCTTATTTTAGAGCATTAGATACCGAACCCGACCGAAGAGTTAAGATTAAGGGTAAAGAATTAATCATGCTTGGTTCCAATAATTATTTAGGTTTAACAACCCATCCGAAAGTAAAGGAAGCAGCAATCAAAGCGATTCAAAAATACGGCACGGGTTGCACCGGTTCAAGATTTCTTAATGGCACATTAGATATACATGAAGAGCTCGAGCATAAGCTTGCCGAGTTTCTCAAGCAGGACGACTGTATCGTATTTTCGACTGGTTACCAAACTAACTTGGGTGTAATTTCTTCTTTAGTTAGGAAAGGTGATGTAGCAATTGTGGATAAGCTTGACCATGCTTCGATTATTGACGGTTGTCAGATGTCGTATGGTCGAGCGGTTCGGTTTTTGCATAACGATATGGCAGATTTAGAAAGAATCTTGGCAGGTCTTGATAAAGACTGTGGCAAGCTAATTGTTGTTGATACTATATTCTCGATGGAAGGTGATATTATCGACTTACCGAATGTTTTAAAAATTGCCAAGAAACATAAAACTCGAATTATGGTTGATGATGCGCATGCAGTTGGCGTATTAGGTAAACGTGGTGCTGGTGCAGCTGATTATTTTGATTTAGAGAATCAGGTTGATTTGATTATGGGAACATTTTCTAAATCGTTCGCGACGATAGGTGGTTATGTTGCCGGAGCTCACAAAGTAATAACATTTATTCGTCACCAGGCACGCTCGTTAATTTTTTCGGCGAGTATTCCACCACCCGCGGTAGCAACCGTGCTCGCTGTTTTAGAGATTATTAAGTCCGAACCGGAACGGAGAAAGAAGCTTTGGCATAATACCCATAAGATGTTAAAAGGTTTTAAAGATTTAGGTTATAATACAGAAACGAGCTGCACCCCGGTCATCCCTTTACATATCGGTGACTATACGAAAGCGATTAATTTCTGGCATGATTTATATGAAGCAGGAATTTTTGCTAATCCGGTAATACCACCGGCAGTGCCACCGGGTCGTAGTTTAATCCGCACCAGTTATATGGCGACACACACCGAAGAAGATTTGGATGAAGCATTAGAGATATTCGAAAAAGTTGGTAAGAAAGCAGGGGTTATTTGAAATGTCCGAGCTAAACATAAAAAAAGTTGAAACAAAAAAGGAATTAAATGATTTTATTACGCTCCCGTGGAAAATATATAAGGACGACCCGAATTGGGTTCCACCGCTAATTTCCGATTTTAAAACAACTGTAAATAAATACAAGAATCCATTTTGGTGCCATGCCGAACGAGAGTTGTTCATTGCATATCAAAAGAGTGAAGCAGTTGGTAGAATCGCTGCGATAATTGATTATAATTATTGCAAGTATCACAATAATAATATCGGATTTTTTGGTTTCTTTGAATCGATTAATAACCAATTGGTTGCGGATGGATTATTTAAAGAGGCAAATAATTTTCTTAAATCAAAAACAATGACTGGTATGTATGGACCAGCAAATCCATCAATGAATGATGAATGTGGATTACTCATTGACGGATTCGATTCACCACCGATGGTAAAAATGACCTTTAACCCGAAATATTATAGCGATCTTATTGAACGTTCGGGTATGAAAAAAGTAAAAGACCTTTATGCATACATAATCAAAGTCCAGCGAGAACCACCACCTAAATTGGTCAGAGTGGTTGAGAGTTTAAAAGCTCGACCGGAAATAAAAGTTCGTTTAGCTAATGTTAAAAATTTAAAATCAGAACTTAATATAATCAAAGAAATTTACAATAATGCCTGGAGTAGTAATTGGGATTTTGCACCGATGACTGAAGTAGAAATTGATGCCTATGCAAAACAACTTAAACCGTTAATCGTTCCGGAAATCGTACCGATCGTCGAAGTTAATGGCGAGCCGGCTGGCATGAGTATCGGTTTGCCTGATTATAACCAGGTATTAAAACGACTCAACGGAAAATTATTTCCATTCGGTTTTATTAAATTTCTAAAGTATAAAAATAAGATTACTAATTTGCGGTTATGGGCATTGGGAGTAAAAGATAAATTCCGTCATATGGGGATTGATGCTTTACTCTATTACGAAACATTTGTCGGTGCAAAAAAGAAAGGTTACGAGTGGGGCGAGGTTTCGTGGATATTAGAAGATAATGTTCATATCATTCGTCCGATTTTGCTCTGGGATGCCAAGTTATATAAAACTTATCGAGTTTATCAAATAGCACTCTAACGTTTTATCCAACTCTTAATAAATCTTCGCGGTTTTGAAATTTTGTATTTAATGTTTTCTTAATAATCTGATTATCTGATTTTATTAAATTAGGGTCATCATGTATTATTGCAAATGCCTCATCACGGGCTTTAAATAATAAGTGACGGTCTTCCTGTAAATCGGCAATCTTTAAATCGGGCAAACCATGCTGTCGAGTACCTAAAATTTCTCCTGGTCCTCGTATATCTAAATCTTTTTCCGCTAGTTCAAAGCCATCATCATTCTTCTCAAAGAACTTTAATCGGTCGTAAGCAGTTGGATTGATAAAATCAGACGCGACAAGTAGACAATATGAGACTTCACTACCCCGTCCAATCCTGCCTCGCAATTGATGGAGTTGGGCTAACCCAAATCGTTCGGGATGTTCAATCACCATCACGGTTGCATTTTTAATATCGACTCCGACTTCAATCACGGTTGTAGTAACTAAAATATCAAGTTCATGCTGTCGAAACGCCTCCATTAGTTTGATTCTTTCGATGCTTTTTAATCTGCCATGAACCAAACCAACTCGTTTGTCAGCGAATATTTCTTTTATCTCCTCGTAAGTTTTAATCGCAGCTTTTAAGTCGAGTTTCTCGGATTCCTCGATTAACGGACAAACAATATAGACTTGCCGTCCTTCTTCAATTTTATCTTTAATGAATTTATTAACTTCGGCTTGCTTTTTATTATTGATAAGTCTGGTTACGATTTTTTTTCTACCCGGGGGCTTTTCTGATAAAATAGAAATATCTAAATCACCATATAAAGTCATCTGAAGAGTTCTTGGTATCGGGGTTGCGGTCATAACCAGAAAGTCCGGATTGAATCCCTTATTAATTAAAGCCGCCCGCTGCATCACGCCAAACCGGTGTTGTTCGTCAATGATTGCTAAGCCGAGTCTTTGAAACTTGACATTTCCTTCAATCAAGGCATGGGTTCCAAATACTAATTGAATCGTTCCGTTCTCGATGCCTTGGATATATAACTTTCTTTCTTTTGACTTAGTGCTTCCGGTGAGTAAACAGGTCTTTACACCAATACTTTCTAACCGTTCTTTCCAGACCATATAATGCTGTTCCGCAAGAATTTCGGTTGGCGCCATAAGCGTGGCTTGATAGCTGTTTTCAATCGTAATGAGCATCGCATATATTGCCAGCACGGTTTTACCGGAGCCGACATCACCTTGAAGCAAGCGATTCATACTCGATTCTTTTGACATATCAGTTTTAATCTCACTAAGAACTTTCTTCTGTCCTTGGGTTAGCTCAAATGGCAAAAATTTCATTAATTGGTTGGTAAGTGTCCCTTTTTCTTTTAATGGTCGACCCTTTTTATATTCTTGGGAAGCTAATTTGCGCAAAGCTAAGATTAGTTCAAGATAAAAAAACTCTTCAAAAACCAGTCGCGCGCGAGCTTTTTGCGCATCATCAAGACTTGTCGGACAATGGAGATTTTTAATAGCATTATATATATTCGGAAATTCATTTTTCTTTAATAAGTTTTCTGGCAGAGTTTCGTTAAGATAGTCAAGATACATATCGACCGCATTGAGTATCGGTCGTCGGATTTCCCATAAAGATAAACCTTCGGTTAATGGATAAACCGGGATGATACTGCCGGTATAGACAAAATCGTTATCTTCTGTTTTATCTTCAGTAATAATTTCGTAAAAGGGGTTAACCATCTGTTTTCTTTCGTAATAAGTTACAGTTCCAGAAAGAATTAAACGCTGATTGATACTAAACTTATTCTTTAAATCAGGACGGTTAAACCAAACCGCTTCGAGAATATCCGTATCGTCACTAACTACAATTCGCACAATTTCACCACGATTTTTAGTCGTTTTGGTGCCACTCGCAATTATTTTTCCATAAACCGTGCCGTCGATATCGGCAATAAGAGCTTTTATTTTAACCAATTTTGTGCGGTCAATATATCGTCGTGGCACTAAAAATAACAAATCTCCGACTGTTTCAACCCCGATTTTCTTAAGTCGCTGTGCACGTTTCGGACCGATACCTTTGAGATATTGAATTTCAGTGGTAAGACCTGTTTTATATTGCATTATTGATTTCTTTGACAAGATTAACAGGATATTTTCTTATCTTAAATCCTGTAAATCCTATTTTACATCCAGTAAATCCTGTCATTTACCGATTGTATTATTTTGACAGGATTAACAGGATTTTTGCGATTTAATTTAATCATATTTTTTTATCTTGTAAATCCTGTCTGTTTTTATCTTTTTTCAATCTTCCCTTTCATTGGAACAAACCGAACTGGTTCATGTTCAGTTTTTGATAGTTTGCCATCTTTTTTCTCAAACACAGTCAGTATCTGGGTTGCATACTCTTCACCCATCGGTGCAATGATTTTACCTCCTTCTTTGAGTTGTTGAACTAATGAGTCTGGTAAAAAGGATGGAGCACACGTTATAATTATTACATCAAATGGCTGAGCTTCCGTCCAACCTAAATAACCATCACCAAACCGAACATGAACATTATTATAACCTAAATCTTTTAACTTTTTTTCAGCAGTTTTTGCTAAGTTCTCCACGATTTCAATCGTATAGACTTCTTTACAAAGCAAGGATAAAACTGCCGCTTGATAACCTGAACCTGTGCCGATTTCTAATACTTTCTCGTCTCCTTGTAAATGAGCAAGTTCAGTCATAATCGCGACAATATATGGCTGAGAGATTGTTTGCCCGTCGCCTATCGATAAAGGATAATCACAATAAGCTTCGGTTTTGCTATCATCAGGAACGAATAGGTGTCGAGGCACTTTTTCTAATGCACTCAAAACACGCTTATCCGAAATACCGCGAGCAATAATCTGGGTCTTAACCATCTCTTTTCGCAAGAGCGAATATTTATCAATATTTTCACTTGAGCAAGATAAAAATACAATTACAAATGATGACATTAAGAGTAAATAGATAATTGATAAGATTTCTTTCATTATTTACTCCTAACCATTTTTACAAAATCATCTTCGGTTATTATTTTAACACCCAATGTCTTTGCCTTATTATATTTTGAACCGGGTTCAGTCCCTGCTAAAACAAAATCAGTCTTTTTTGAAACCGAAGAAGAAATATTACCGCCAAGATTTATAATAATTTCACCGGCTTGCTCACGGGTATAACTTTTCAAACCTCCAGTTAGAACAAAGGTTTTATTTAACAGGAGCTGGTCAGTTTTCTTTTTTACATCTTCAGAGAATTTTAAACTAACTCTTTTCAGTCGGTCGATTAACTGACGATTCTCTTTATCTTTAAAAAAGTTTATGATACTCTCGGCAACGGTCGGTCCAATTCCCATAATACTGGAAATCTCATCAAAAGATGCCTTGTTTAGTTTATCAATTGATGAAAATCTTGAGACGAGTAAACGGGCAGCATGAATACCAATATGCCGAATACCAAAAGCAAACAAGACCCGACTATAAGGTTGATTTTTACTCTTCTCAATTCCAGCTAATAAATTCTGGACTGATTTCTCGCCCATCCGTTCTAACTTAATCAAATTTTCAAACTTGAGAGTGTAAAGGTCAGCAAAATCTTTGACCAAACCTTTATCAACTAAAGTACTCACCATGACAAATCCCAAACCAACAATATCCATTGCGGAGCGATAAGAGAAGTGGGCTAATCTACCTTTTATTTGAGCGGGACAAGAGGCATTGATACATCTTAAAGCAACTTCATCTGCTTCACGGAATAAAATACTTGAGCAAACCGGACATTTTTTTGGTTGTTTGAGTTTTACTTCTTTACCAGTTCGTTTGTCATTGACAACTTTAACTACTTGTGGAATCACTTCACCAGCTTTCTCAATAATAACAGTGTCACCAATTCGAATATCTTTTCTTTTTATTTCATCAAAGTTATGTAAGGTTGAATGAGATATAGTTGAACCAGATAGAAAGACCGGTGTCATTTCCGCAACTGGTGTTACGACTCCAGTCCGACCAACACTTAAAATGATTTTTAGAACTTTAGTAGTGGCTTGCATTGGTGGATATTTATACGCTACTGCCCAGCGCGGACTTTTACCGGTTTCACCCAATCTAATGCGTGCAGTAAAACCATCGATTTTAACCACCATACCGTCAACTTCATAGGGTAACTTGTGTCGTTCATCATCCCACTTTTTACAATACTCAATGACCTTTTCAATCGATTCAAATAAATTCGAATGGGGGATAATTTTAAACCCTGCTTGTTTTAGAATTTCGAGCATTTTAAGGTCCGAGGTAAATTCTTTAGCAGGCGATATTGGGATGGTGTGAACAAATATATCAAGTTTTCGATATGCGACAATTTTCGGGTCTAATATTTTCAAACTACCGGCAGCCGCATTACGAGGATTAGCAAAAAGCGATTCGCCTTGTTCTTCTCGTTCTTGATTTAATTTAGCAAACTGCTTCTTGGTTAAAAAAACTTCTCCACGCACTTCAAAATCTTTTAGTATTTTAGATGAAGTTAATATTTCTAATGGGACACTATTTATTGTTCTTAAATTGACAGTAACATCATCACCAGTTGCACCATCGCCGCGAGTTGCACCCTTTACAAACTTACCATTTTCATATTTCAAAGAAACTGCAACGCCGTCAACTTTTTGCTCGACAATATAATTAATATCAGAAACCGTCTTTCTAATTCGATTGTCAAAATCTCGTAACTCTTGGAAAGAATAAGTATTATCCAGACTGAGCATTAAAGGTGAATGAGTTACTGACTTAAATTCTTTAATCGGTTCACCACCGATTCGTTGTGTTGGCGAGTCAGGTGTGATCAGTTCGAGAAATTCTTTTTCTAAAGCCTGAAGCTTTTTTAATAAAACATCATAATCATAATCAGAAATTATCGGGTCGTTTAAGACATAGTATCGATAATTGTGAAAATTAATATCTTTGCGTAGTTTTGTGATTTGTTTTTGTACCTGCGCTTTCGTCATGCGCTATATTTTTACGCATAGTAAGTCGATTGTCAAGAATAATCTATAGAGAGCTCGGAATAACTCGTATATTATCAATACGAACTTTGTTTGCGGTTTTAATGATTTTTTGAAAGTTTTAGATAATCCGGTAGATAATAGCATCATCAATGGCATAATGAATGTGCTGATATGTGTTCTAATATTATCCGTGATGTATTTTCTAAATAGTTTCTCGTTTTGATAGCGACTAAATAGTCTTAGTTATCATATAATTGATGTCGTATTTGAAGCTCTGCTGAACTTCCAAATGTATCCCGAACTGAAAGTCTTAATTGCTATAGAACTGTATTTTATACCCGATGAGGGGAATTCTACCCTCTAAATAAAGGAATTTTGAATTAAGAATATGATATTTAACCTGTTATATTAAAATTTCATCAGATTTTTTGTTATATTGAAAGTATAAATTTTAAAGGGTAGATCTTCAGGCTTACAATCAACTGTGTCACCCTGAGTGAAACGAAGAGTCTCAATTTAGTCATTTCATTTGGGATTCTTCAGTCGCCTTGCTCCTTCCGAATGACAAATCAAGCAAGAGTGGGAGAAATCTCGCTTTTTCTATTGACAAATCATTTATTTCGAATAAAATAAAAACATCTTGCCGGGGTAGCTCAGTTGGTAGAGCACGGGACTGAAAATCCCGGTGTGGGCGGTTCAATTCCGCCCCCCGGCATTATTAAGATGTCAGATGTTAAATTTTAAATATTAGTTAATGGAGGCAATTTGGCAAAGAGAACTATATCAGGATTAAAAAGAGTAAGGCAAGATTTGAAAAAACGAAGGAGTAATCGGTCACTCAAATTACGACTTAGACGGACTTTAAAAGAAATAAAAAGTCTTAAGGAAAAAGTAACCTACGACGAATTTCTGCCAAAGGTCCAAACGAAAATCGATAAAGCGGTCAAAAAAGGTATCATTCATAAAAATACTGCGGCTCGGATAAAGTCAAGAATAATGATACAGCAAAATAAATTAAGCAAGTAACTTTTACCGCTTATTTTCTAATAAACAACAATCCAAGCTCCTCATAAGATTAAAATCAATTGGTAATTTTAGATATTAGTGATTATAACTTAACCGGACAATCTTGATTCCCCCCAAAATAAGAAGAATCGCTGGAATAATAATATTATTAATTCTTTTTTATTTCCTGGGTAAATCATTATATCACAATTGGCAATCAATCATCGCCGCTAAACTAAGATTCAATTTTGTTTATATCATTCTTTCCTATCTTTCAATGACGATTAGTTTTATTGTTGTCGCATATACCTGGAAACGAAACTTGTCGGTTCTTAATGAGCATATCAGTCTGGGCACTGCTTTAAGGATTAATGCCCTGGCAACGATTCCCAAATATGCACCTGGTAAAGTATGGGGTATTGTCGGCAAAATTTATCTGGCAAAAAAAGAAGGAATTTCTGAACACATCTCGGTAATCACAATCAGTCTGGAAACTATTTTAAGTTTATTAGCCGGCGTAATATTATTTTTATTTGTCGGCGTATCAATTTTAAAAAAAAGTAATATTCCCTATATATATTATGTCTTATCAATACCAATCTGTTTAATAATAACCTATCCTAAAATACTTATTAAAGTCACGAATGTATTTCTGAAGTTGTTTAAACGTCCGGTCATTGATATAATGCCGACCTACTTGCAGATTTTAGAATTACTGTTGTTATATGGTTTCGGTTGGATTTTACAAGGAATTGGAATTGTTTTGTTAATCAAATCATTTTATCCTTTATCAATGAGTCATTTCCTTTTAATCTCCGGTGTTCATGCTTTTTCCTTTGTCGTCGGTTTTGTTAGTTTAATCACACCGGCTGGTTTAGGTATCAAGGAAGGGGTATTAAGTTATTTTTTGGTTACAAGTTTAGCGATTCCTTCGGCAATCGCTATTTTAATTTCATTAATCATCAGAATTTGGGGAACGATTGGTGAGATTTTATACTTCTTAATATATTCGAAAAATATTAAAAAGTATTTATGAAGATATTATATTTAAATATCCGTGGACAAGCCGGGGGAGATGTTTTCTTTGAACTTCTGAAAAGAACTCAGATTGAAAATGGAGAACAAGTTTCTTCAATGTCATATAATCGTTACTGGGCATTTTGTCCGCAGTTATTATCAAAATTTAAAAAAGTAAAATTAGAATATGATGTTATCCATTCTGATGTCTTGTCAACTTACTTAATTAAGAATCATAATAAACCAATGGTCGCTTCAGTATTTGAGGTGGTAACAAAAGAGTTTCAAGAGAAATACTTAAACATTAAACAAAAGTTATACTATCAGCAGATTTTAAAATATTTAAACAAAGGAATAAAAAAAGCAGATATTATTGTAACGATAAGTAAAGCCAGTGAAAATGCGGTTCGTGACTGTTTTAATATTAATAACATTAAAACTATTTATTGTGGAATCGATACTGGACTTTTTAAGCCGGTAGTGTTTGAAGATAGCCAGTATCAAGATAAAATTAAATTACTTTTTGTCGGAAACCTGACAAAACGCAAAGGTGCAGATTTATTACCGCAAATTGTAAGTAAACTTGATAAACGTTTTATATTATTCTATACAACCGGTTTGCGTTCACCGAAAAAGGTGTTTTCCAATGACCGGATGATTCCTTTAGAACGACTATCAGGCAGCGAGTTAGTTTATTGGTATAATTTATGCGATATTCTCCTTTTACCGACTCGGCTTGAAGGTTTTGGTTACGCTGTGGCGGAAGCGATGTCTTGTGAAAAACCAGTAGTTACAACTAATTGTTCTTCGCTACCAGAAATCGTCATTAATGGTGAAAACGGTTTTTTGTGTAAAATTGATGATATAGAGGATTTTGTTGACAAGATAATGATATTAGCAGATAATCCTGCGATGCGGAAAAATATCGGAATAAAAAACCGAAAGCGCATAATCGAAGACTTTAGTTTACCTAAAATGGGTAATGAATATAATGAGTTATATCGAAAAATTGCTAAGGAGCAATAAACAATGAAAAAAGATAAAATTGTCAAGGCAAAAGTCGAATCTAAAATCAAGTTAACTGATAAGACCTCGATTATTATTTTATTAATCCTTCCGATGATTTATTTTCTTATTTTTGCACCAGGTTTATTAACCGGTTCTAAAATGATTGGTGGCTCCGACCGACTCTCAGGTGGTTATGCATCGGAAGAAATTATAACACGTGATTTGGCTAAATATAAAGAAATTCCAATGTGGTATAATTATATTTTTGGTGGATTACCAACGGTTGCCGGTCCTTATGCGGATGCCGGTTCATTATATCCATTCTTACGACTTTTATTGCCAAGCCATATATTATTTACTTATATCTTTGTTTTTGGTTTTGCGCTTGCTGGCATTGGAATGTATTTATTCTTGCGTTCATTAGATATTTCACCGCCGCCGGCTCTAATCGGAGGAATTGCTTATATGTTTGCCGGGAATTTGACATCGATGACCTATGCCGGTCATGGAGGGCGACTATTAGCAGCAGCATTTTTTCCATTAGCATTTTATTTATGGAATAAAGGTATTATTACTCATCGATTACACTGGTTTGTTTTTGCCGGTGCAATTACCGGACTTAGTTTTATCCAAGGGCATTTCCAATTAACTTATTATGGTGTTTGGTTAGCAGTTATCTATTTTGTTGTACAGTTAATATGGCAGAGACATCAGAATAAATTCAAAGAAACTGCCAAGCTGATTGGTTATGCAATATTTAGTATGGTGATTGCATTAGGAATCTTAGCGGTGAACTATCTTCCGATATTAGCCAATATTGGGTCAGGTGCTCGAGGTGCAACCGTTAAAGGTTATGAGTTTGCGACTTCATGGTCAATGCCGCCAAGTGAGTTATTCGATAAAATAGTGCCTCAATTCAGCGGGATTCTAAATAATTATTGGGGTGCTAATCAATTTAAACTACACAGCGAATATTTTGGTATTGTTTTAATATTATTAGCGGCATTTACATTGTTCATTAAATTTAAAGAACGTAGAACGTTATTTTTCTTCTTCTCTGGGATAATTGGAACCCTTGTCGCAGTGGGTGGATATACACCATTTTATAAACTTGTCTATTATTTAGTACCTGGCGTACAAAAGTTCCGAGCACCTTCATTAATATTTTTTCTCGTTGCGTTTTCAGTAATAACAATCGGAGCAATCGGACTCCAATATCTTTTGGATTATAACCAGCAGAAAAAATTATTGGATAACAACGCAAAACGCAAAATTAAAAGATTTGTTTATACGACACTAATTGCATTTGTTGTTTTCGTTATTTTATTTGCATTAAGTAAAAACAGTATCGCATCGGGTATAAAAGACCAGCAGAAATTGCAGGCATTTTCCAATAACCTGTCGGCAATATGGAATGGCATATTAATCGCAGCCGTGTTAACGCTTATTTTCTTGTTTATGTTTAATCAGCTTGCTAATAATAGGATTAAAATAATTACTTTTATTGTTATCGCGGTAATATTAATGTTATTTGACCAATGGCGAATCGATGGAAAATTCATAACAACGGTTGAAAATCCTAAAACATATTATACCGAAGATGAAGTGATAAACTTCTTAAAACAAGATACTTCGCTTTATCGCGTATATCCGTTGTATTATGAACGTTCCAATGAAGGTATTTTAGATTTATATAATATTCAAAATGTTGCCGGATATTGCCCTAATCCTTTACAAAGTTATCAAGACTTTTTAGGAGCTGGGAAAACTGTAATGTTTCAAGCACCAAATTTAATCTACCCAAACTTTCTTAATTTACTTAACGTAAAATACATTATTAGTGTTCCCCTACCAGACGATATTTCTAAATATGATGTCTCGACTCAGCAAATGATAATAAATATGAGAAATTTTGTTAATCGTCCAGGAATTGAACTGGCGTATCAAGGAAGAAAGTATGTGCTGTACAAAAATTCTACTTCCTTACCACGAGCTTTTTTGGTTCCTAACTATGAAGTAATTGACAATAAAGATGGGGTCATAAGTCGCCTTATGGATGCTAATTTTGACCCGCAGAAAAATGTTATTATTCCAGAATCGGTCAGTTTTCAGTTTGGTAGTATTCTGGATAGTGCAATTGGTACCGCGAAAATTGTTAAATATACTCCAAACCTTATTGAAATTGAGACAGAATCAAACAATAATTGCTTTTTAGTATTAAGTGAAAACTATCACCCTTCATGGTCATGTAAAGTCGATGGCAGAATGACTAAAATTTATCCAGCGTATCATACTTTTCGGGCAGTGTCGGTATCAGTTGGAAAACACAATGTAGAGTTCCACTATCGTTTGAAAGTATATAACGCAGGGCGTTTGATTTCATCTGTTGCATTTTTATTCAGTGTTGCTGTGCTAATCGTTTTCATCCGAAACGAAAAGAAAGAAAAGCATACAAGACTGCAATAAAAATTCACAAATAACTTATTCTATGCAAATCTGTAATATCTATCCCCAATTTCGAAGTCTAGCTGGTGGTGAAAAGTTGGTAATAAAAACATGTAATCTTTTAGCTGAGCGAGGATTTATGGTTTCACTTATCACCTTGAGTATGAATTATGAATGCAGAAAAGAATTAAATAAAAAAGTAAATATTATAGAGACTGATCACAGTTTAGATAACATAACGAACCATTATTGGAAAGTATTTTTAGAACATCTTTTCATTTATAAAACTGCTAAATTCATTCCACCGACAACTGATGTTACTTGCTTCCATAAATCGTCGAGTTTGTTAGCACTTTACTATTATAAACATATTATAAAATCACCGATTCCAGCATTTTATTTCTGTTATGAACCACCAAGATTTCTTTACGACTTAAGAAAAGAAACTCTCGGCAGATTAGGTTTGTTCGGTTTCTTTATCAAACCATTTTATCCACTTCTAAGATTTTTGGATAGAAAATTAGCGGAAAGTTCTGATTCGATTCTTACCTTTAGCGCTTATCTTAATAAAGAGATAGCGCAAATCTACAAAAAACCTATTAAAATGATTGGTCCGTTAGGTGTAGACATACCAACCATTGAGTATGATTATGGACTATTAAATAAATACAGGATTACAACAGATTCTAAAATTATCCTTACAGTTAATCGTTTACAACCTAGAAAGAGAATTTCTCTTTTAATTGAAGCATTGCCAATGATTTTAAAAGAGCAACCCAATGTTAAAGTTATAATTGTTGGTTCGGGACCGGAAGAGAAAAAGTTGAAAGAATTAGCCAAGAAACTTAATGTTGAGAATTATATATCATTTGCTGGTTATATTGATGAAAAAGATCTGCAATCTTTTTATGCTATTGCAGATATTTATGTTCATTTAGCAAAAAATGAACCGTTTGGGCTCAGTGTTATTGAGGCGATGGCTTCAGGTAAAACTGTTATTAGTGTCAAAGAGGGTGGACCTGCGCAAATACTCTATGAAAATGAGACGGGTTTTTTTGTAGAACCTACTATAGAAGCAGTTTCGGATAAAGTAGTTTACCTTTTAAAAGATAAAAGTAAACTGACGCGAATAGGACAGAAAGCGGAAGAATTTATCTCAAATAAATATAACTGGAATTCATATATCAATCGTTTTATTGACGCGATGAGTTTAGATAATCGATAATAATTTTTAAGTTTTCAATGGAACAATTTGTACATCAATTGTTGTTACATCCCAAATTACGATTGTCGGTTTATTATAAAGCCAACC